>ENA-OZAF01000088-OZAF01000088.1-human-gut-metagenome-genome-assembly--contig:-NODE-88-length-43149-cov-8.186151_pt1 | contig 43149 bp, 40 predicted proteins | sample MGYA00244207_ERZ653498 | MGnify/ENA primary metagenome ERZ653498 (study PRJEB26926, sample SAMN06165156) | human gut metagenome | biome: ENVO:00009003; feature: ENVO:2100002; material: ENVO:00002003... | reverse complement strand
GTATCAAAGCAGCGCAGAGCAAAGGTTATGAACAATGGGCGAAAATCCATAATCTGAAACAGGCAGCTAAGACCATGAATTTCTTGACGGAACATAAGATTGAACAGTATGCGGATTTAACGGCAAGGATAGCGGAAATCCAGACAGAGAGCGAACAGGCCGCAGACGCATTGAAGAACGTCGAAAAGCGTCTTACGGATATGGCGGTCTTTATCAAGAATATTTCCACCTACCAAAAGACAAAACCTGTTTATGACGCATACCGTAAGGCAAAGAATAAAGAGAAATACCGCGCCGCACATGAGCGCGATATTATCCTCCATGAAGCCGCTGCAAGGGCTATGAAAGCGGCGGGCGTTACCAAGTTCCCCAACCTCGCTGCGCTGCAATCAGAGTATGAAGCCCTCCAAGCGCAGAAAGAAGCCCTTTACGCCGACTATGGCAAGCTCAAAAAGCAAGTCCGGGAATACGACGTTATCAAGCAGAACATTGACAGTATTTTAAGACAGGACAGAGAGCCGGAACGGGGCAAGGAAACAGAGCGCGGATAAATTATGTTTTGCACAATCATAAGATATTTCTGATATTGATTTATTAGTTCATATAGTGTATACTGTGAGTACATACAAATAAGATTTAGAAAACGAATTGAGAGAGGTGGTAAACGATGATTAAAGTATTATATCCGTCATGTGATTTTATGCGCAAATCGAGTTGCTGCCACTTTCAGTTTTGGAGGCAAAGAATTAAAACCGTAAGTATAGCGCATAATCCAGAGAAATTATTATTGGATTATGCGCTTTATTTTTTGGGAACAAATTTATGGACAGTTAAAGAAAGGACGTATTACTATGAAAAAAATTATAAGTATTCTTTTGGCACTCTCTATGCTTTTCTCGTTAAATACAGTAGCTTTTGCAGCAGAAAGCGGTACAACAGATGAACTGCAAATTGTTGAAGAAAATGGAACAAGAACAGTTTCTCTTAATGATGGTGAATTGACATATATTGTTACATATGATACAGTAAACAATACAATTTGTGTTGCTCAAAAAGATAATAATACTGGTCTTGTTGAGTATGGCACTGTAGAATCTACGGAGATAACTGAAAATTCACTCGTAAGTGCTCGTTCAAAAATTCATCAAGATACTTTTTGTAATTACGAGTATGATATTTATACTGGAAGTCCAAATGAATGGAATTTAGAACGCCCTAAAGAAACTGGCTCTGGACAAAATTATTTTATGGTGTACGAAAATTCCTCGAATAGCAGTCAGTTAGATAGCTGGTTTAATGCTGTCAACTCATTAAATGACAAGGAATGGCAAGCAGTTTCAAGCTACGGTGTCGCTTTAGTCACAAGTGCCGCAGCAGGCTTTATTTCTGGTATGGCAGTTGCAAGTGGTGGAATTTTAACACCGGGAGCGATTACAGCAATCGTAGCAGCGACAGGCGCTACAGGTACAGCGGCAGTATTGCTTACCCAAGTTGGTACACAATGTAATGTTTGTTTAAGAGCATATTGGAATGTGTATAATGCTACAGATAATATGCATTTCTAAATACAGGAGGGAAATAATGAAGTACATGGTAAAAGGAATTGTTTGGATAGTACTTATTACCATTGGTTTGCTTTTGGGTCCACCATTGCTTATAGGATTTGTTTGGTGGAAAGTCATTATTTTTGGTATTGCTTGTTATCTAATTGGACATGGCGCATATAAACTGTTTAGAGTGATTGACAAACACTATAATACTTAACTCCTATAACAATCGAGTAGGAGGCGGTGACTAACCGCCGTCCTCTCACACCACCGTGCATACCGCTCGGTACACGGCGGTTTCAATAGTTGACGTGCATGGACTGATAGGCTGTGGCTAAATCATAAAAGCCCCAGTTTATCAGTCTTTCTTTTGTTAGTGCTCGTTTGACCACTCCTGCGTTTGCCATTCTCCAATAAGCTTTTCGGCTGTAGGCTCCTTCACAGGCTGCCCATTCTGGCATTCCCAACCCCATCAGCTTCCGTTTTCGTGTCTTTGGCAGTTTCCACTGTTTCCAGATACACATTCGTATCCTTCGATACAGCCACCTGTTCAGCCTTTCGACGTTGTTTTTCATGTCTGCCATACTGTAATAGTTCAGCCATCCTCGCATATATTCTTTTATACGTTCCATGGTCTTTACTATACTTCCGCACCTGCTCCGGGAAGTGAGCTTTCTCAGCTTGTCCTTGGCTTTCTTCCATGACTTTCCATGGACACGGACATAGATTCCTTTTCCGCTCTTCCCGAAACAGAAGCCAAGGTACTTAAAATTTCGTATTGCAAACACACTGACCGTACGACTTTTCTCTCGGTTCACCTTTAGTTTCAGTGTCCCTTCCAGATATTTCGTACTGCTTTCCAACAACCGCTCGGATGCACGTTCGCTCTTCGCTAGCAATACGATATCATCTGCATAGCGAATGCACGGTACTCCTCTTTTGTTGAACTCCTGGTCAAACTCGTTAAGATATACATTGGCTAACAGTGGGGAGAGATTTCCTCCCTGTGGTGATCCTTCTTCCGTCTTAACGACTACACCGTTTTCCATCACTCCACTTCTCAGATACCTCTTTATCATCTGTATTACACGTTCATCCTTTACATCTCTGCGCAGGATATTTACAAGTAACTCATGGTTCAGTGTATCGAAATACTTTGACAGGTCTAGGACTACTGCTTTTGTATATCCCTGTTCTGCATACTCCTCTATCCTCTGAACTGCGTCTTTCGCACTCCGTCCCGGACGATATCCGAAACTTCCATCCGAAAACTTTGGCTCATAAATCGGTATCAGCTGTTGTGACATTGCCTGTTGGATGATACGGTCTATGACAGTCGGAATACCAAGTTTTCGTACTCCTCCGTCTGGTTTGGGAATTTCCACTCGTCTCACAGGCGATGGGGTATAATGCCCCTTTCGAATCCGTTCTGTCAGTTCGTGGTTATGTTCCTTTAGCCACTGGAACGCCTCTTCAATGGTCATCCCATCTACTCCCGGCGCTCCCTTGTTTGCCTTCACTCTTTTGTAAGCTCTGTTTAGGTTGTCCTTATTCAGTATCTTACCTAAGATATCCGGCTCTGCACTGTCCCTTTCTTTCCATATCCGGTTGAATGAGCGGTGCGCTCTTACATACCCTTTACGTTCCGCGCTATCTCTCTGCAAGCAGCTTTCCTTGTTTTCTGCATCCATCTGCTCATTTCTCCTTTCCGGGTCATACTTGAGACTCCTATTGATTCAGTCCTTCACCTCTCGGCTACTATGACCTCTGCTGACTTCTGTGCGTTCAGCACTGCTTTTGGCAGTGGTTACCTCTTTCGAGGCATGTCGCGCAGACCTCCCCGGGTACCACACGCTTCTTTCTCTCCATCTATCTGCCACATCTATTCCGCATGATTCCGTGTAGTTATTGGGCTTTGACTTGTTGTGCAGCCTTACCCTCATGCAAAACCTTATATGTGATTTCTGTTCGTCAGACCAGAGATTTGCCCGTGGTTAGTTTATTCCCACATCCGGCTTCCTTCAGATTCCACCTCACGATGGACACCCTTGCCTTCGGCTATATCCTTCCCACTACCAGGCGGATTCGGGACTTGCACCCGTTAGAAACGTGCGCCGCCGGGCGCACACAAAAAGCCGGGACGCAGACAGTCGGTAAAGACTATCTGCGCCCCGGTTTTCTTATGGGTGCTGTTTTGAAATGTTACGCAATAGAACGCCATTTTAAGGGGAAAAGGTATCAAGTATCGCCTAAGTGGTTTTCACGCTCGGAAAACCATATAAATCCAGGCTGTTTTTGCCCTTACTGCGTAACAAGAGTACGCTTTTTTCTCATGCGCTCGGCTGCCTGTCTACGGGTAATGCGTTTCCGGCAGTCCGGGCAGTATTTGACGCTGTTCGACTTTGAAGCAAAGAACGCGCCGCACTCGGTACAACGCTTTTTATCCTCGGTCTTGAAAAGCTCCGCGTAGAGCAGCTTATCAATGGGAAGTACAGCAGTCAGAAACCATTTGCAAAGAAGCGAATAGGAAATAAGCTGCGGGCAGACACATTCCTCTCCGTCGTCAAGCAAAATGCAGTTTCCGCTATCGCAGTTGCAGCATTCCCGTTTTACAAGGCTGTTGACTTTCCGGCTTTGGGGCGGCGAAAGCCGCTTTAGCCCGGTCATACTTCATCAGCGGCGAAAATAGCAAGCTCCGCATACTCGTTTTCCGTCAGCCCGTCCACTTTGGAAAGGGTGCGCTTTGCCAATTCCCGCATATCTCCGTCCATATACGGCATGGCGGCGTTGATGTTTTCCATAACCTCACGCTTGCCGCCCTCGCTGTAAATGCTCATAAGGTTTGTTTCCTCAACGGTAAATCTATTCATGCTCATACCTCCATTTCATGATTTTTCGATTTTGCCGCCGCCTTTTTCGGGGTGGTCTTTGCTTTGTCTGCTTCAAGCTGCGCCCGAAGAGAGGGGCGGGGCTTCTTTATGCTCCTGTCCCTGTTCTCGTCTTTGCTTATCAGCGCATACACGCCATGCCTGCCCTCCATAGCGGAGAACGAAAGGCTCTTATACGGCAGCATGGAAAACAGGCGATCCATGTCCTTATCCGTTGCAAGCCGGAGAAAATACGGGGAAAGCTCTGCGGAAAAATGGCTTTTGTCCGGGCTGTTCGGCTTATCGAATTTCTTCATTTCCTCCACCACGCGGTGGGCTTCCGTTTCAATCCGGCTGTCATGCAACGCGGCGATATGCTCTTTGAAGTCCCCCGACCTGTGCTGCTTGCGGCTGTGCTGCTGCTCCCGCAACAAGGCTTTCAGTGCTTCCAGGTCGTTGGGCTGTGCTTCAAAGCGTTCAAACTTCCCAAGCTGCGGGTCTGGGTTCCCGTCAAAATACTGTCCGGCGGGCTGTGAGCGTTCCCCATGCTCATAAATCAAAGTATAGTTGTCGGCGAGTATGGATTTTTCGGCTACATCCCGGAAATGCTGCGGGTAGTCAAGTTCATAGAGGTTGCCTTTGAGCTTTCCGCGCTCTGTGCCTGTCAGTTCCACCGCATAGGCAAGGATTTTGTCACGGGTCTGTTCGCCGTAGAATCTCCATGTATTGTGCTGCCTTGTGTCCTTTAGGAAAACGTCGCGTTCCCGGACGCAGCAAGTCCCGGATGGGCGGGAGAACCACAAGAGCCGTTTATCCTCGGCGACGGGTCTTGCCGCCGCTTCCAGTAAAATCCGTTTATCTATATCAAAGTCGCTCTGATAAAAAGCGGTGTTTTGCTTCATAATCGCTTCAAGGGAGGCGATAACGTCCACATCTTCAAATTTTTTCAATTTCTCCAATCGTTCAGCTCCTTTCCAAGTCCTGTGACTTCTGCTTTGCGTTTTTCTTCTGTGCCTTTTCCTTGTCGGCTCTAAGCTGCGCCCGGATAGAGGGTTTCTTTTCCGGCTTCGCTCCCTTGCCGCGCTCCTTGTCGGCTTTGACAGCGTTAGCCAGGTCAACAAGGGAAATCTGCTCGCCCGCCTTTACCTTTGCTTCCAGTTCGTCAACGGTGGGGGTGTTGTTGATGATACCGTCAATCATGTTCCCGTTCTGCTCTGTGGTCTGCTCGGCGGTTTTCAAGGGATTGTCCCGCTGCGCCTGTTCTGCGGCAACGGCAAACGCCCGCGTCCCATTCCCCATAATCAGATACTTTCCGTCGTCCGACTGGTGGTGAAAGCCATATCCGGCGGCTTCTATCTGCTCCCGGCTCATGGCGGTCACATGGAAAGTCCCCCTCGGTGTCTTGACAGTTTCGCCCGTTTCCAAGTCGTCCGGGGTAAGCTGCTTTTGCTCCTGTAAAAACTCCGGCACTTCCCGAAAACCTACACTGTCAACGAAATGCGCCGCGTCCTGTCCGTCCTGATGAAGCACTACCACGTCGGAAACGGAAAGGCTGTGTCCCTTAAAATCTTTGGGGTGGTCGATATTGAAACAGGTGTAAATATCTTCAAGGGAAGTTTCCGGCGCAAGGGGCGCGGAATAGACAAGCTCATAGTTCGCCCTGTCAACCACATTTCCCGCCGCCTGCAGGCGGTCGTATGGCTCAAAGCGGAAATCCCTTGTTTCGTCCCCGCCCTTTATCTGGTAAATGGAAAAGGTGTCTTTGTCCTGTCCGGCGGTCTGCGCCGTTTCCTGTGCCTTTGCGTAAAGCTGCTTCACGTCGCCCTCGGTCAGCTCGCCGCTTTTGAGCTGCCCCATAAGCTCGCGGCATTTCTCCGGCGTTCCCGTATAAAGCACGTCGCCCATTTTCGCCCGCCCGTTCTCCTGTGTCACATAGGCTTGCAAGAGGTAGCTGTTTTCCCGGCTGTCGCTGTAAGGGTTCCGGCGCACTCTGTAAATCGTTTCCGGGGTAAAGGCTTCTTTCGGGGCTGCGCCCGCTTTTTCCTGTGCGCCGGATTTTCCCGGTGCGGCTGCTTCCGGATCCGGCTTCTCCGGCGCGGCTTCCTGTCCCTCTCTGGTGGGCTGCTCCTGTCCGGCGGTCTGCTCCTTGTCCTGTGCCTTTTGCAGCTCCGCTAAGTTCTCGTCTATGGAATTGATAATCTCGGCGGCTGCGCTGCGTATCGTTTCAAGGGAGCTTTTCAGCTCGGACAGCTCCCGCCCGCTGCTCCACCCGGCGACATAGCCGAAAGAGTAGTCCGACGTGTCAAGCCCGTAATGTTGGCAGACGGTATAGGCGACGCTTTCCGCTTCGACTTCGCGGGTGCGGCGGTCAACGTGGGGCTGCTGCTCGTCCTTTGGCGCGTTGAGGTCAATGTCGTGCAGCTTCGCATGGGCGATTTCGTGAATAGCGGTCTTTAAGGTCTGTAATTCGCTCATGCCCTCGTTGATAGCAATGCGCTTGTCCTCCAAGTGGTAGTAGCCATGAGAGCCGCCCTCGATATTCTCAAAGGCGATAGGAACGGGGGAAGTCTTTTCAAGGGCTGCGAAAAAATCCTTGTAGCGGTCAACGTCGCCTGTCAGCTCGTCAACCGCAATGTCCGGCAGCTCCTTTCCCTCGGTCTGGGAAACGTCAAAGACGGATACCACCTTGTAGGCGGGTATGGTGATTTCCTTTTCCTCGGTGACGGGCTTTCCGTCCTTGCCGATTATGGGCTTCTGCGTGTGCGGGTCGATTTTCTGCATTTCCTGTTTGATTTTATAGGGCGACGGGGCAATGATTTTAATTCCCTTTTGCCCTTTCATCACGTTTCGTTCAAAGTTGTTCTTCCAAGCGGAAAAGCCCGCCACAAGGGAAGCGTCCGGCTTCTGCATGGCGATAAGGACGGTGTTTCGGAAGCTGTAATTATGGAATTTTGACATGACTTTCAGATATTCCTTGTAACGCTCGCTGTCAAAGAGTTCCGTAATGCCCTGTTCCAGACGGTCGGTAATCTCTTTTAATTTCTCGGCGGGCTTCCCGGCTGTCAGCACGATAGGGATAACCGGGTGCGGCTCCTGTGGCTGCTCTGCGGCGGTTCGGGCGGTCTGCTCTGTGGCGGCTGCGTCCATAAAGGTCTTGTCCTGTCCGCCGCGTTCCGGCTGTGGGAAGCTCATAACGCGGTATTCTTTGGGTATCTCGTTTTCCGTTCCCCGATACCATTCGGTAAAGGTGTTCTGATTGTTATAGATATAGCCCTGTTCGGTAAACTGCCCCTTATCCTTGCTAACTGCGTCCCGCCCGTATTCTTCATACTTGAAATATTTCTTTGCTTCTTCGGGAAGCTCCAGCTCGTCCAGTTCGTCGATAAGATAATAACCGTAATCTTCTTCGCTGCGGACAGTGGGATAGAGCCAGTAACAGTCAAGGTTTTGTGCAAGGTTGATAAGGTCTTTCATGCTTCCGGCATACTCGCCATGTGTAACCGCCGCCGCAAATTTATCCTTGTCCCCGTCACTCTGCATTTCCAGAAGTTTTCCAAAATAATTCAGCTCGTCCATGCTTGCGCTTTGGATAACGGAAAGCGGCAAGTCAAAGGGGCAGTCCTCCGTAGAAGAATACCCGTTGATGAAAAAATCCTGCGGATTGTCTGCGGTAATGCCGACGCTTTCCATAGCCGCATGAAGCTGCTCTGTTGTGGTCGGCATGGGAAGCCACACGCCGCCCGGTTTGCCTGTTTCAAAGCGGCTGCGGCTGTCGATAAGAATTGAAAACTGCTCGTTTATGGTTTCACGCTCCTTTCTCTGTTCGGTGTCCTGTGGCGGCTCTGCTGTGGTGGGGGCTGCTTTTTCAGCGGTAGGCTGCGCCCGTTCCTCGCCCTCGATAGCATAGCCCGGTAAAAGCTGCCCGTTTACTTTGAAATGCTCTGCATACTCTGGCGGGATAGGCGGCGATACCTCGGTGAATAAATGCTGATAGGCTTTGATACGCCCATTCAGATATTTTTCCATAGCTGCCTTGTCTGCAAAGACTTTCCTTTCCTGTCCGGCGATTTTTGCCTGTCCGTAATTGTGGGGGCTGTTGGTGTAAATACTCCATGAAAGCGTCCACGAATAGGGAATGGATTTCTCTTTTTCCCTGTCATACCGGGTATTCTCGGATATGTGGTAGCGCATTTGGTAGACGCGGTTGCTGATGTGCTTCCCGTAGTCCGTAGCTTCCCACTGGTTCGCGGTATGCGTAGCTTCGGGTGTCCTCACATACTCAATGGCTTTGTCAATGGCAAGGGTCTTTCCCGCCTGTTCGTCCCATGCCGCCGCCTGTTCTTGCAAGGCTTCAAAAGCTGCCTGTTCAGCCGCCGCGTATTCTTCCCGCAATGCCTGTAACTGTTCTAAGGGCAGGGCGGTAAGCCCGGAAAGGTCAGCGGTCTGTTCCTCAAAATAAATATTTCGCTCTATCCGCATACTGTCAGCCGGGTCTAACTTGTCACGCTCAAACATGGAGTAACCTTTTTTCTTTTCCATTCATTCGCTCCTTTCTGAAATGGCGGCGCACCGCCGCGCTTTTGGGGTTCGCCCCGTACTACGGTGGGCTGTGCGTTATGCCAACAATTTTTTCATTTTTTTAGAGGGTTTGGGAAACTTCCCAACAAGCAAAATCCCCGTCCGGCGCGTCAGCGGCAGGACAGGGATTTACGGAAGTGGGTACCCGCTTCCTATGCTTGCTCCGATTGTCAATAATTCTTGATAATAATAGTTATCCCGACTTTTTTGGTATCATGACTTTTTACCAAGAATGTTGTATTTGCGCCATTTCCTCGAAAAAAGGTCGTGATAATATGGGTGACTTTTCGTCCATTTATAAATTTTTCTAACGATGCAATGGCAGTAAAAAGTCGTGATAATGTTTTTGATAAACCATTCAAAATGCTTGATTTATTAAGGAATGCAAAATGGGAGAACTCATTTTTAAGTAAAATCGCACTTTTTACACATTCGCTGAAAAAAGTTATCCCGACTTTTAAAGAAATATTGTCGGTTTCAAAAACTAAAAATTGGTGTCTGTTGCAAAATATTATCCCGACTTTTTTATTGAAAACCTTTGAGTTTATCAGCTTTATCATCAAAGGTCGTGATAATAAAAAAGTCGTGATAACTATTCAAGTTTTTAGTTCTTCTGTACTTCGATACGGTAGTTGACGTATTTCCCGCCAGTGTCAGCCAGAACGATAGTTCCGTCATAGGTCTTGCCTGTTTTCGGGGAATAGAGCTTCTTCACATTCACTTTGCCGGATTTAAGGAGCGCGGCGGCAATCTTCGCGGAAAAAGCGGTCTTGCGTTCCTCGAAAAAGCGGTCATTCTTCCACATGACAAAGGCACATTCTTTGTTGCTGCAATAATAGTTTTTCTTCCCCTCATGGACGGGGGAACCGCAACGGGGGCATTTGCCGACAGAGGGCTTTTCCTCCCGGAACAAATCCTTTTTCCCGTCCAGTGCTGCGGCGTGTGTCTGCACAAGCTCCCGCGCCATAGCTTCAATGCCGGACAGAAATTCGCCGGGGTCTGCGGCTCCCTTTGCTATCTGCGTCAGATTGTTTTCCCATTCTGCGGTAAGCTGCGGGGAAGTGAGCATATCCGGCAAGACTGATATAAGGGCGGCTCCGTTCTGCGTGGGGATAAGCTGCTTCCCCTTGCGCTCTGCAAAGCCGCCCTTTACCAGTTTTTCAATGACGGCGGCGCGGGTGGCGGGAGTTCCAAGCCCTTTGCGTTCTGCGTCCGGGTCGGTGTCCTCACTTCCGGCGCGCTCCATAGCAGAGAGCAGCGACGCTTCGTTGTGAGGTTTTGGCGGTGTTGTGTCATGCTCCGTTACCTTTGCCGTCGGATTTTCAAAGGTCTGTCCCTCGGTAAATGGCGGCAGGGTCTTTTCTGTGTCACTGTCTGCGTCGTCCGTTTCGGGCTTGTTCTTTAAGGCTGCCCTGTATCTTCGGTCAATCTCTTTCCACCCGTCGGACAGCACCGTTTTTCCCCTTGCGATAAAAGACTGTCCGGCACATTCAAAAACTGCTGTAACCGCTTCAAAGGTATGCGGTGCAGCGGTCGCCATGAGCAGACGCGCCCCGGCAAGGGTAAGGATATTCCTTTCGCTTTCCGGCAGCGTGGCAAGGTCGGTCTTTGCAAGCTCCATAGTCGGGATAATGGCATGGTGGTCTGATACCTTTTTACTGTTCAGCACCTTTCCAAGCTCCGGCGTGAAGTCTTTTCCCGCCATAAAAGAAAATTTCCCACAAAGCAGCTTGATAATGCCCGCCGCTGTGTCGCTCATGTCGTCGGTCAGAAATGCGCTGTCTGTTCTCGGATAAGTAAGAAGTCTTTTTTCATACAGAGATTGTGCAAGGTCAAGGGTCTGCTTTGCGGTATAACCGAACAGGCGGTTTGCTTCCCTCTGTAAAGAAGTAAGGTCAAAGAGCTTCGGCGGGGCTGCGGTCTTTTTCTCTTTCACAAGGGAAGCACAGACTGCTTTTGACACTTCGCAAGCAGCTTTCAGCTTGTCAGCTTCGGAACGGTCAGATAGTTTTTCGCTTGCAGCTTCCGCGCCGGATAAGACAAGGCGCACATGGTAGTATTTTTCTTTCTTAAATGTGGTAATCGCTGCGTCCCGGTCAACAAGCATTTTTAAGGTCGGGGTCTGTACGCGTCCCACGTTCAAGGTATGATTGTAAAGGACAGAGAAAAGGCGGGTGGCATTGATACCGATTAACCAGTCAGCCTTTGCCCTGCACAATGCGGAAGCAAAGAGCGCGTCGTATTCCTCGCCGTTCTTCAGACGGGAAAAGCCCTCTTTGATTGCGCTGTCCTCCATAGAAGAAATCCAAAGGCGGCGCATAGGTTTCTTGCAGCCCGCCATTTCATAGACAAAGCGGAAAATGAGTTCGCCCTCGCGCCCCGCGTCGCAGGCATTGACGACTTCGGAAACGTCTGCCCGGTGCATAAGCTCTTTTAGGGTTTTGAATTGCTTTTCCTTGTCAGAAGCAACGGTGTACTTCCATTCCTGCGGCAAAATCGGTAAGCTGTCATAGCTCCACTTTTTATATTGTTCCCCGTAGGTGGCAGCTTCCGCAAGCCCTACCAAATGTCCCACGCACCAAGAAACGATATAGCCGCTTCCTGTGAGAAATCCGTCTTTCTTTTCCTTTGCCCCCAGTACGGCAGCGATTGTCTGTGCCACACTGGGCTTTTCTGCGATAACTAAAATCAAATATAAGTTCCTCCTTTCAGCGTTCCGGCTCGGTTTTCTTTTTCTCCTGTACCTGTTTCAGACAGTACCCCACACAAGGGGACTGTCCCTTGTAAGGGCAGGAAGCACAAGCAGGGGGATAAGGAACAGGCGGCGCATTATCACGCCGCCCGTTCGGTTTCTGTATCATCATCTTTTCAAAGGGATTGTTGGTAAACAGGGTCATAGGGTTTCTTCCTCCGTTTCTTCATCTTCGGGAGTTTCCCCGGTATCTGCTTCCGGCTCGTCCTCGTCGTAGTCCTCAAATTCAAAATCTTCAAGGTCGGTATCGCCCTTTACATTCTGCTTCGGCTTTAGAAACTTAAAGTAGTAGAACGCTGCGCCGCCACCAAGCAGGGCAAAGAGGACTAAGGCAAGCACCACACCGGGATTGCCGCCTTTTTCTTTCAGTTCTTCCGGCTGCTCCGTTGGTGTTGGGGTAGGTTCTTTGCCTGTGCAGCCTGTCATACTGGTAACACATACCGGGCAGGACGTGTTTACCTTTCCGACTTCGCATTTTTCCGTACAGTTACAGATTTCCGGCTTTTTGGCAGCTTCGCCGTTTTCGGTCAGTGCCATAAGGTCGGCTTCGTCCACTTGATTTAGGAAATGTACGGTCTGTTCGCCCTCGGCGGCGCGGTCAATGAGGATATAGAAATAGTTGCCGCCTTTGGTGGTAACAGTGATAAGTTGCTTATTGCCGCCGTAATCGTCAACCAGTGTAGCGTTTCCCTTTGGGGTAAGGGGCGGCGTTTCCTCTTTTTCCTCCACAACTACATTACTGTCGTTGGTCGCGTCCCCGGCGGGCGGCTCTGTGGCTGCGCCCTGTGCATAGGCAGGGACAGAAAAACCGCCCATAAGGATAAGGGCGGCACAAAGGGCAGTCATGGTCTTTTTCAGTTTATTCTTCATCTGCATTTTCCTCCTGTTCGTTTTCTTCTGCGGGTGCGGCAGTCATGCCGGGAATACCGCCGCCGGACAGCATAGCGTTCAGTTCCTGCGGGGTCAGACGCATAGCTCGTACAAGCTGCACGATTTCAAGGTTTTCCGCTTCGGTTTTCTGCGCTTCCAGTCCTTTTAACTTGTTCTGATACTCTGTGATTTTCTCGCGGGTCTTTGCGATTTCCTTATTGATACGGTCGATTTTATTGTTTGCCATAGGTCATTTCTCCTTTCTTTTTTTGGGCTGCTTTACCAGTTCATCAGCCCGTAGCCTTTGATACATTGATAGTTAAGGTCATAGCTCTTTATCTTGCAAGCGTCGCCGGAATTGCCCTCAACGGTATAGACGCGGCTGCCGTCCCTGCCAAGCACAAGCCCCACATGGTCGGCAACACCGTCTAAATCCCAATCGAAAAAGATTGCGTCGCCCGGTGCGATATTCTCATAGCCGCGTGCGCCCCATTGTCCCCTTGACTGAAACCAAGGGACACCCTGCCATTCGCAGCCCGCAAATCGGGGTTCGCTTTTTCCGGCTTGATTGTAGCACCATGATACAAAACAGGCGCACCATTCCACGCGGCTGTTAAAGCCGTACCAAGACCAGTAAGGGTAGCCGCCCACGTTTCCGACTTGCTGTTTTGCAAGTTCCATAAGCTCTTGATTTCCGGGGCGCGTACCGTTTACAAACTCCACGCCGCTTAAATCCTCAGACGGGCTTCCGTCGGGAGAACCGCCGCCAAAAATCAGCGGTTTGTTGCCGCTTGTTTCCAAGTACACATGAAACATTTCAAGCTGCTGTGGCGTAAGAAGTTCCTCCGCAAGCTCGGAAATCAGCTTATTTGTCAGTTTCACATTCAAGATGTAATACTCATAAGGGACTTCCTCGGTGGTGGTTTCCCCGGTTTCCGGGTCGGTACTTGTTTCGGTGCGGTAGCGTATTTCCACTTCCTCGGTCAGCGTCAAGGTGTACTGCATGGAAAAGATACGTTCAAGCTCTGCCTGTGCGCTCTGCGGGGTGTAGCTCTGCAAGAGGGCGGTCAAATAAGACGCAAGTTCGTGGGGGTTATGCCCGATACTGTCAAGGTCGTAGCGGTATTCATCATAGCCGGGGTGGGTGCTTTCGATATTGTCAATCTCACTTTGCAGCCCGTTTTCCAATGCGGCATAGTTGTTTTCAACTGCCACAAGGTCGCTGTCCTCGGATGTGTAGGAAGTGCCAAGCACCCCGTTTGTCAAGCCCGAAAACATAGCCCCGCAAGAGGACAGCCCTGCGGAAATCATAATAAAGAGAAGCAGCGCGGCAACTGCAATCAAAATGCCCGCCGGGTGTCTTGCCGCAAATGCGGCGGCTTTCCTCGTTTCCTCGGCGGTTTTCTTCGCCGTCTTTCTTGTGGCTTCCGCTGCGGCTTTTGCCCCTCCTTTCTTTGCCGCCTTTGCATACTGGCGTTTTATCTGCTGTTTCTGCATGAAACGGGAAAGCGGGTTAGAAGTAAGCTGCGGGTTGTCGTGCAGGGTTTTGTGATACTGGAAGTTGACGTTTGCCTTAAATGCTGCCTTTTCTGCCTTTGCCGCTTCCCGGTAAGGTTTCAGCTTATGGCTGCGGTAGCCCTGTTTTAACTTCCGCGCCCCGTATTTCGCGCCGCGCTCGGCAAGTTCCTCCGATTTATGCGCCCCCTCAACGCCGGAATTGTCCTTTTCAACGGAATGTATCTTGTTGTGGACGAAAATCCCTGCTTCCTGTGCGGGGCGGGACAGCGGGTTTCCTTTTTTGCCGCCGGGTATCGGTTTTTCCTGTTCTTCAAAGTGAAGTCGGGTCTTTGCCTTTCCTGCGGCTTCGTCAAAGGTGCGCTCCTTAACCAGTTTCTTTTGCTTCGGGATAGCTGCCTTTGCTGCGTCCAGTCGGTCAGCGGCTTTGTTTGATTTCTCAATATAGCATTCCAGTTCCGGGACGGCAAGTTCTTCCTCGGTAAACTGCAAGCGGGAAGATGTTGTTTGTACGGTAACTTCCTCCTGTGCTTTATGTACCGCTTTTTTACTGGCTCTGCGGGTCTGTGCTGCTTCGATATGCTCCATAACGCGCTCTGCTGTGGCGGTGTCCCTTGCGGGGGAAGCTCCCGGTGCGTGGGGTAACGGGGAAGTTTGGGACGCTACACCTTGAAGCTGCGTCCCGTCCTGCGCCGCTTGCTGCTCCGGGGACTTTTGAAAATCCGCGTCCTGTTCCCGTTTACTGATACGCTCGGCGGTCTGCTGTGTTTCGTTTACCTCAATAAGCCCGTCGCGGGTCATTTTCTGTGTGATTTTATCGCGGGATTTATATTGCTTCATGGTCTGCACCTCACTTTCCGCTTTCGGAAACTTCCTCCGGCTTCGTTGTCATTACCCTGTAAAGCTCGGTATCTTTCGGGAAGCGGTCTACAAAAGGCAGCACCACATTTCCATAGAAGATAAGCCCCTCGCCCGCTTCGGTGTGGGTAACATACTTCATCTGCTGCGGGGAAATATTAAGCTGCTTTGCAAGGATAGTACGGTCGCCCTGCGCTTGATTGAGCATGAGGACAAAATCGCTGTTCTATAGTGATAGGTAAGCCTCTGATATCATCTCGGGCTTTTCCCCCACTCCACACCGTGCATGCGACTTTCACCGCACACGGCGTTCCATCGGTTAGTATTTTTCATTGTCTAAACAATCAACCTTTGAATAGAATAAAAACTGTAGTAGTTGAAATAAGATTAAATAGGTTGCATGGAAGCCAACTCACGAAGGTGGTTAACCTTTATAAGCTGTTTGATATCTAGCTGTAGTAAATCCATATATTTGTAAATAGTTTCCGCTTTTGAAGCATGAATGAGTTTATGTACGGAATTCTTTATGAGAATAAGATTCTCATAGGCATCCGTACCGCCTAAATGTCGGGGTAACTTATGATGGCAATGAATTTCCCCAACAGAGGAGAATTCAACACCTGTTATAGCACATTTTCCCCATTGGGCTGAGAAGAGAGATATTCGATTGTCTGCGTATTCCGCACTATTGGAATAGGCTGGTTGACGCATGAGAGCCAACATCATAGGGATGTTGATTCTCAGACAGTTGTGAATACCTTCTCGTCCTTCGGGAGTGTAATAATTCCAGCTCTTCTTACGGAAAAGCGGGTTTTTGTGCTGTGTGTATCCTATTGGATACACGGGCTCATTCGTACCAGCGACATATCGCATCATTTTGGATTTACCAAAACGGGCTTTTTCAAACTCCGTAAGCTCTCGCCCTGTTTTCACAAGACGGTTGCCTGTGCGAGTGCTAAGCCTGTTTGTCAGCAAGGTCATGACTGTGCGGTTTAGGGAAGCACAATCATGATTAACATGTGTGGCGATACAGTAATAATTCTGCATGCCAGTAACCATACTGTTATAGAGTCTGATTTCCCCCTGTTCGCCATATATTTTGCGAGGGTGAACGATTCTCTTTGCCTGTTCTTTAAGCTTCTCCCTTTTGTGCTCGAGATTTTTATCTGCGATATGAGATATAACCACGAGTTTGTTGCCTTTTCTGTGAACTTTCATTTTGAATCCGAGAAAATCAGAGTAATGATTTCTTACATTGACAATCCTCGTTTTCTTTTCAGAAATTTCCAGTTTGAGCCTTTCTTTCAGCCACAGAGTGACTGCACATTTGGTGCGTTCAGCGGAGTCCTTTGTCCTACAAAAGATTCGAAAATCATCTGCATAGCGAACAATGAACATTTCCTTCAGGTTAGATTTCTTAGCCTGTCGAAAGCCGTTTTCAGGTCTAGCATTCCGTTTGCAAATCGGACACCATTGCCATTGACTTTCTACCCAGTGGTCTAATTCGTTAAGCACGATATTAGCCAGAAGTGGCGATATAATACCTCCCTGTGGGGTTCCTTTGTCGGGTGTGATAAAAGTCCCATCTTCCAGTTTGATTGGTGCTTTGAGAATTCGTCTTATGACAAATATCAGTTGCTTGTCATGAATACCCATAGCCCATATCTGTCGTATCAGCTTGGCATGATTCACGTTATCAAAGAACCCTTTTATATCGAATTCAATGACATAGTGAAGATTGGCATGTTGAAGTAGCTGATAACTTCTTGCTATAGCGTTCTCAACCGAATGGTTCGGTCTGAATCCATAGCTGTTTTTGCTGAACTTAGCCTCACAAACAGGTTCCAATACCTGTTTGATACATTGTTGAACAAGTCTATCCCATATACACGGAATCCCTAAGGGTCTCATTTTACTTGGGTCGTATGGTTTTGGTATCTCCTTACGCCTTACAGGTTTTGGGCGATACCCATGTTCACTTCCATTAATAATAAATCTAACTTTTTCAACAACCTCATCGGGGGAACATCTTCCAATGTCCTCGATTGTGAGATTGTCTGTGCCACTTGTTTTACTTCCCGTATTTTTCTTGATATTTCTGTACGCTAGAAGAATGTTTTCCCGTTGAAGAATGACAGACATTAAATCTGTAAAAACTTCTCCGTTCAAACTTGCCTGGTATAGATTATCAATCGTATTCTGCATTCCGTAATACTCATTGTGACGCAGATTATCCTCACAGAGCAGTTGCTTTTTCTTTTTCATGGTCATAAGGCATCACTCTCCTTTCTTGGGAAAGTGTCCCTTTTTGTCATACTCGTAATCCTTATAAGATTGAATGACAACAATTGTTTCTAACCGACTAAAGCCCATTCCTCGAGCCCGCCTTTTTCGTAGGGCTGTCGTAGGTTCGAGCTTCGCTTTTCAGCACAGATTAGGCGGCTTATATGATTCGTCCGCAGATTGCTTATGAGCAACTCTGTACCTTTCCACGTTCCGATAATTCTATCTGTGCATATATCCTTAGGTGTCCGCTATAGTCCTGTCAGCTTGATTGTGCCTGTAACACAATACGGAGTTTCATATTTTCGATTCTTACTACACCGCACTGACCCACAATTAAGTGTCCATACATTTCTATATGGTAAACATCTAGACCCGTACATTCGCGGTTTTCGTCAGTCCGTCGTGGACATTCTCACCATAGATATTTTATAGACTCCCGACGTGTCATCTGCATACAGTACCTCTACCGCACTTTCGACAGCTGTATTTCTACACTGTTTCGGCAGACTTCCGCCGACTTTATCGAGCTCCAGACCCCAACCATTACAGTCGGAGCCGGTCGAAGTATCAGAGAAGGCATTTCAAGGCGTTACCCCATCATTCTACCTTTCGAATTATCAGTTGTTACTTACCTCGTAAGAAGGTAAGTCCGACGATTTTAGCATCGCATGGCCATAAGTCCATGAAGTTTTACCCTCATAGAGCGATGTTTGTGCGTCAACGTGTCGCACCAAAGATATTTTCCACCTCGCGGCTTGCCAAAAGGTCTTTGACGTTCTGCGTAATGGCTGTTGGGATACCGCCCCATTTACGGAAACGCTTCCAAATCTCCACGCTGTAAGCGGCGGTCTGTTCCTCTTTTAAGAGCAAGTGAAATTCGTCCATATAGTAGCGGGTCGCCTTTTTCTCTGCCCGGTTTATCGTTACCCTGTTCCATGTCTGGTCTTGCACAATGAGCATACCTAACTTTTTAAGCTGCTTTCCAAGCTGCTTTATATCAAAGCAGACAAGGCGGTTAGAAAGTTCCACGTTGGTTCTGTGGTTGAATACGTTAAGGCTGCCGGAAACATACAGCTCCAATGCCGCCGCGATACGGGCAGCTTCCGGCTCCGGCTGTCTTAACAGCTCGTCGTAAAGGTCGCCCAAGATAGGCATTTTTGCCGGGTCGGGGTCTGCAAGGAACGGGCGGTACACATTTCTTACAGCCCTGTCAATGACGGTCTTATCGACAGGCTGCAAACCCTCCTTGCCTCCGATAACAAGCTCGCAAAGGGAAAGGATAAAATCACTTTTCAGCGCAAGGGGGTTGTCGTCCTCGCTGTAATTAAGGTTTATGTCCATAGGGTTTACATACTGGGGCTTGCCGTCAATGCCCCTGCCCGTAGGGGAAAGACGTATCACTTGCCCATTAAGACGCTGCACAAGGGAAAAATACTCGGCTTCCGGGTCGCAGATGATAATGTCGTCGTCGGTAATGAGGAAAGCATTTGTCATTTCCCTTTTTGCCGCAAAAGATTTTCCGCTTCCCGGCGTTCCCAATATAAGCCCGTTAGGGTTTTTGTCAAGAGGAACTTTTTAGGGGCAGGGAAAAGCTATATGATTAAGGGGAAGCAGACAGAGAAAAAGGCTGAAAATGCGCTCTGTGGACGGCTAAAATGCGTTTTGGTGGCAGGGAATATAAAACCCCTGCCCACCTCGTAAAAGAGGCTGCGGCAGGGGTAAATACTCCATATTCACACGCTTTCTGCGCTGTAAGGGTTGCATTCTGTTCCTTGTTTGAGGTCGGGGGCGCGGGGCGCGAAGCCCCGCAAAGGCCGACAGTGAACGCCGTGCAAGTGCAGACGATTTTGCCGCTAAAATGAAGCGGACGAAAGCGGGGGCAGGGTTTACTAATCCTGTTCCCCGTTTTCGGCGGCGAAAAGGCAGCGGCAAAAATCCGGACGGTCAAGGGTTTAAGAGTGGAGATTTTTTCGCGCTGTGCGCGGAAAAATACGACTCGTCCCTTGACGGTCTGGATAGTCGGAGCGGATGAGATTTTTCGTCTGCGAGGTACAAAAGCGATAGAAATATTCACAAAACTGTGCTAAAATTAAATTGATGGTTGATAGATATATTGGAATCTAAGGAAGGAGCGTGATTGTATGAGAAGGCTGATGGCATTTGCTTTAACATTCTTTTGTGTGTTGGGTTTGGTTGGCTGCAACAACAGAACTGTAAACGAACCAGAAATGTATAATTCCTCCATGCAGGACGATTTTCCAAATGCTATTCCGGCAGAGGTGAGTGACAATATCATTCAGAACTGCACAGTTTTTTCAGAAAACTTGGGATATGAAACAGGTGAAATGAAAAAAGCTGTTTTGCTTGGCGAGGAATGGATGAAATATGTGTATTGCGAAGATGAAATGAAGAAAGAACTAATTGACAGCAGCGATATTGTTGTTATTTTTGAGAATATCCGTTGTGTTGTGGACGCTGAAACTGAGATTGTGCTGGGAAGTCTCCCGTTTGTATAAGCCAAGTAAATTCCCATTTATCAATCAAACACACCCAAGCAAAACGCAAGCGGAGTGACGGCATTAACTGTCTCGCCGCTCTGTCTTTTCAGCGGTCGAGGTCTTACTTGTGTGTAGCTTGCTCTTTTCAACTTACCTGCATAGAGCGCGAAAGCGGTAGAGTTTTTCACAAAGATTTACTACAAATAAAATACTTAGTTGTCTGATAAACTGAAAGCGGTGGGGGAATTAAATCACTATGACTTTGCATTACGGCGGAAAATACAACGGCGATGAAAAGAGTTTGCCGCAGAGAGAACATCATCCAAATGCAGTTGCCTTTATAGAAGCTGCAAGCACAAAAGAACTGTCTTTAATGTGTAATTGTGGCTGCATTTTACTGATGATTATATTAGCGGTGCCATTCGTGCTGCTCGGGAAAGAATATTTTCATAGTAATAGAATTTGTATGATTTTAGCGGCAATATGCGGGGTATTGTCACTATTTTCGCACGAGCTACTCCATGCAATATGTTATAAAGAAGATGTGTATTTGTATAACAATTTGAGGCAAGGGCTGTTTTTTGTTATAGGGACGGAAGCTATGAGTAAATCAAGATTTGTATTCATGTGCTTATGTCCCAACATATTTTTAGGGCTAATCCCGTATTCCGTTTTTCTTTTCATTCCTCATGCGGTTTTTCTGGGGCTGTTCGGACTGATATGTATTGGAATGGGCTTTGGAGATTACATCAATACATACAATGCAATCAAGCAAATGCCCAAAGGGGCGAAAACATATTTGAGCGGACTACATTCATATTGGTATTTAGGGTGAAAACTTTCGGTTTGTCAGGCTTACAAACCCTCAAAACGCAGGCGGCGGGACGGGCTTTACCGTCCCGCCGTTCTGTCTTTCAGCGGTTAAGGTCTTGCTTGTGCGTAGGCTGCGCGTTGCGGTTTTCCTCCCGCAAAATACTGTAAACGCCCTTCCGTATCTGCTCCGCTTCCTTTACCTCGTCTTTCAGTGCGAGATAGCGGCGGGACAGCTCCTTCCGCTCGGCGGTCAGCTTCTCCTGCTCCGCTTTCCATGCTTTCAGCGGAATGCCCGTCCTGCCGTTCATCACGCCGTCAAGATAGCGTGCTGCGGCTTCGTAATGGGTCAGCTCCATGCGGTACGCTTCGTAAAACGCCTCCTGCTTTTTCGGCGGCTGCCGCCTGTATTTCCCGTAAACCTCGCGGTACTTCAAATACTTTTCGGCGTTTGAAATATGCCCGTCAAGGGTTTTCAGCCGCCTGTCGATGGGCTTCAGCTTTTCGGATATTTCGCGCTGCTCCCCGAACATACCCGCCATTTTTTCCGTCAGGCCGTCCATATCCATGATCTGATTCTCTTGCAGGAAATTCAGCATTTTTGCCGCCGCTTTCAGATTGTTGACGGCGGCATAACAGCCCGGCTTTCCCGTCTGCTCCCGCCGCGAAAGGATACCCTGTATCACCTCTGCAAGAGTGGGCGGCTCGGTGTTCGCCGCTTCCTCTTTCAGCCGGCTTTGCAGCTTGGAAATGCGGGCTTTCAACTGCCGCAGCTTCTGATTTGTGACTTCGATTTCGCGGTTGATGTTTCCCCGCTCCGTGCGGATTCCGCGCTTCTCCATCTGAAAGGCGGCTACACCCAGATGCACGGTGGGGATCAGGTCTATTCCCTGCCGCTCATAGCTGCGGTGGTCTATCCGCTCGGTATGATTTCCCTTTTCAAGATACGAATTGCAGATTTCAGCCCATGCCCTGCGCCATTCCTCCGCTTTGGTCTGCTCGTTCCAGTCGGTGGCGGGAACGGATTTGCATTTGTACTGCCGCTTTTTCGGGTCGTAGATTTTGTTTCCGTCCTTATCAAGAATATACTCCTTTTTCTGCTTCACGCCCCATGCGCCGTCCTGCTCAATGGGGCGCATGGTCAGCAGGATATGGGCGTGGGGGTTGCCGTCGTTCTTGTCGTGTAAGCAAACGTCGGCGCACATTCCCGCCGCCACAAAGTTGTCCTTCACATACTCCCGCACAAGAGAAACGCCCTGCTCCCGCGTCAGTTCGTGGGGCAGGGCGATTTCAATCTCCCGCGCAAGCTGTGCGTTTTTTGCTTTCTCGATTCTCTCAACCGCGTTCCACAGAGCGGAGCGGTCAGAGAAGGCGGGCGGGGCGTTGTCGGGCAGTAAAATCTCGGTGTGGACGATACCGCCCTTGCGGGTGTAGTCATGAATCGCTCCGTCATATTCGTTGACGAGTTTTTCGCCGCTGCGGTAGGCGGCTGCGGCAACGGCTGATTTGCCCTTGCCGCGGGAGATGATTTTGATGCTGCAATGGTAAATCGCCATGCGCCGCGCTCCTTTCTGCGGGTTTACCCGCCGTTTCCTTTTGTGCCGGCAGGCGCAAAACGCCGTCTGCAAGACCGCACGATACCACGGTTATGTGGTATATAAGTGCGCCCTTCGGGTAGGGGGAGGGCGGCGTTAGCCGCGTTCCCTCGCTCCGCTGCCCCCGTCCGCGTCCCCGTCCGCTACGCGCCGTGCGGTCAATCCGTCCAATATGCGGCGGCTCTGCTCGGTGAGGACGGTCTTTTCAAGGAAGATTTGAAACTGCTCGTCAGTCAAAGATATGCTTTCGGGCAGCAGGCTTTCAAAAAGCCCCATGCGCTTGCAAAGGCGTTTCGTCCTGTCCTTGCGCTCCTGCGCTTTCTGCGCCTGCACAAGCTGTCTGCGCTTGTTTTCAAGCTGTCGGATTTCTTCCTCAATGCCTGCGATTTTTTCGATTTTGGTCTTTGCCATGTGTAAAAGCTCCTTTCGTTTGTTGGATTTGAAATGGATGGGATGGGAAGGGAAGCGATGGAGAAACGCCCCTTTCGGGAACGGGAAAACGGCTCGCCCTTGGGTTGGCAAGCCGTTTTTTTCGTTTCCCTGTTCGGTTATGCGCTTCTTTGCATCTCGCTTTCCTGCGGCGGCAGCTCATAGGCTGTGCCTTTGAGGATCTCCGCTCTTGCCGCTTCCTCGGCGGCTTTCTTCGCGGCTGTTTTTCTTGCGTACCGCTCCTTGTCGCGCTTTCTCAGGATTTCCCGCTGTTCCTCGCTCATCTCGCGGCGCAGCTTCTTCTTCCTTTTCTTTTCGGGCGTTGCCGCCTGTGCCGCTTCCTGCTCCGGCAGGTCGAATTTGCCGATAAAATTCAGGTAGATGTCCACCTGCATCGTCCGCTTTCCCTCGATTTTGACGGCTTCATGGACGACCACCTTTTCCACAAATTCATTCAAAAGGGTGGGTGTCAGCTCGGTAAACTCCGTGTGCCGCTTTACCAGCTCCAAAAACCTGTCGGCTCTCACGCTGTCGGTGTTGTAGCGGTCTATCTCGGCTTGCAGCCGTTCAAGCTCCGCATCGAGGTTTTTCTGCTCTGCGTCATAGCCCGCCAGCAGCTCGGAAAAGTGGTTTTCGGGGATTTTGTCGGCGGCGTAGCTCTCGTACAGTTTCTTGATTAAGCGGCTGATTTCCTCGCGGCGGCGTTTGCCCTTTGTCAGCTTTCTGCGGCTCTCCCTGACCGCCGCTTCCTGTTGCAGCGCCGCTTCCTCCCGCACACGCTGAATGAATGCGGCTTCGTTTTCAATGGCGTATCTGCTTGCCCGCCGTATCGCGTCCAGTATCAGCTGCTCCACGACTTCCACGCGGATATAATGGCAGGTGCAGGACTTGGAATAGTGGCGGTAGCCGGAACACACATACTCATGGTGGGGGTGGTCGGGTCGCCCGGAGGTTCCCCGCTTGTGATACATCTTTGCGCCGCAGTCGGCGCAATAGAGAACGCCCGTCAGAGGATTTGGCTCTCCGTCCGGCTTGTAAACACGCCGCTTCGTTCCCCGCAGCCGCTGAACGATATTCCACGTTTCCTCGTCAATGATCTGCGGGTGCGCGTCCTTGAATACAAGCCTGTTTTCGGGGGTGGGTTTCCGCTGCTTGGATTTATAGTTTTCCGTTCCCGTCTTGTTCAGGACTTTCCAGCCCATATATTCCTCTTTCTTGAGGATGTTGATGACAGTGGCGCTCGACCATTTATACGGGTCTGCATTGTGCGCCCCGCGGCTCGTCCTTTCGCCTATGCTTTTCCAATGGGCGTTGGGGGTCAGTATCCGCTCGGCGGTCAGTTCCTCCGTGATTTTTGCGATGTTCTTTCCCGCAATCACGCTCCGGAATATCCGCTTTACAACGGGAGCGGCTTCCTCGTCCACGATCCATTTCTGGCGGTCCTTCGGGTCGTGGAGGTAGCCGTAGGGCAATGCGCCCGTAACGTGGTTTCCCGCCGCCGTCCTCGCGCCGAATATCGCCCGGATTTTACGGCTGGTGTCTCTTGCGTGCCACTCCGCAAGGATATTGCGAAAGGGCATAAAATCGTCCTCGCCTTTGGCGGTGTCGATGCCCTCCGCAACGGCGATCAGCCGGACGTTCATTTCCCGAAGCTGTTCCAGAAATAAGCCCACGCGCAGATGGTCACGCCCCAGGCGGCTCATATCCTTTATCAGGATTTGCCCCACGCTGCCGCGCGAAATATCCTCCGTCATCTGCAAAAAGCCCGGTCTGTCCCAGCGCGTCCCGCTCCAGCCGTCGTCCGTCCTGTGGACGAGGTTTTTGAAGCCGCTTCGGAGGGCGTATTCCTCCAGATAGGCTTTTTGGTTCTCGATGGACAGGCTCTCGTTTTCCCGCCCGTCCTCATGGCTCAACCGCTCATAAAGGATTGTCAGTTTTTCGTTGTTCATGCTTCCCTCTTTCCGGCTCAACGCCTCCTTTGCGGCACATACGGGGTCAGGCAGTTTTCCTCGCCTCCTTTTCGATCAGGCGCAGAATTTTGTCCTCAAACGTTTCCTTGCCCTTTCCGCTGAAACGGACGGTCACAAGGTAGGTGGTGGAGCCGATGCGCCTTGAAAACTGTCCGCACCCGCCGTCGAGTGCGTGGAGTTCCCTGTTCCTGCTTTCGTTTTTCATGCGGCGGCTCCTTTCCGCATTGAATTTTGCAGTCGGTTGGTGTAGAATGTGGCAAAACTCCTTTCCTGTTTTCTGACAGGGCAGTCCGGCACTTGCGCTGTCCGAAAACGCCCTCTCACAAATAGGAGAAAAACGGGGTGTAAATCGGAACTGCTTCCGAAAACTCTTTGAATGCTTTTCATCTCCGCCCGCTTTCTCCGCTCTCTGTCCGTCTGTGCCGCAAACGGCGCTCTCGCCTGTGTTTTTCGGGGTGTCCCCGTTCCTTTATGATATAGCCCGTTGGGATTTTTGAGCTGCTTTCTGTCGCAGAGTATCATGTTGTTAGAAAGGGCGTTCAAGCCATAGTACAGGGCTTGCCCCGTCTGAAAAAGCTCCTGCGTGATAAAGGGAATGAAAATAGCGGTGCTTGATGTGGTAAGCCCCCGTTGTATCGGGATAAGGTTTTCCCCAATCGGCACACTGGATAAAAGCCCTGCTTCCTGCTGATAGTCAAGGCGTGTCAGGCGGCAGTTGTATTTCTGTGCGATACCCGCCGCAGCGAAAATATCATTTTCCAGTTTCCGCTTCGTGTCTGCCATGTTTACCACAAGGAACGTAAGGAGAAACATTCGCTCGTTGCGGCTCTGTAAGTCCTGCAACAAGTTCTTTGCTTCGCTGCCAAAGGTGGCAAGGTCGGACGGGATTATATCCATGTCATAGCCGCTTCTAACCGCTTTTTTCTGTTCCTCAATCTTCATCTTGTCAAGGTCTGTGATTTTGCGCTTAATGGTCTTGATTGCTTCCGACTGGTCGATACTGCGGATATGTAAATTGACGATTACCCCTGTTTCCAAGTCCAGTATGTCGGCAAGCATACGGTCGTTAAGCTCCGGCGCAAGGATTTCAAGGAAGCTCGCCGCGCCGATTTTCTTCCCCATGCGGAAATATCTGCCCTCGCCAAAACGGAAAGAGGACGGGGCGATAAAATCCTTTGTAGACAGCCCCGACGGGGTAAGCCAGTCAAAGGAAAAGGAGAACGGCTCGCCCTCCGGGTGGAATACCCCATGCAGCACCTTTAAGCGTTCATAGCCGGATAAGGGGCGGGCGGTTACGCCAAGCACCTTGAAATTGTTAAACACGTCGGTTTCGATACGGGAAAGTCTTGATTTTGCAGCCGCCTTGTTATCGGCTTCAACGGTAAAGGTAATGTATTTGTGCTTCACAAGCCCGTTGTTGCCTTTACTAAGCTGATTTTTCAGCATATCCGAATACTCGGTGCGGATAGAGTTAAAAGCGTCCTCCTGTGCCGGGATAGTGATAGCTTTTTCTGCCTGTTCCCGCTGCGTCCCTTGATTGATGAAAGAAAGCTGCACGCTCACGCTCGCGTCAAAGTAGTTGAGGAAATCGCACCAGTTTTCAAAAATGGCGGTCTTATCGTCTGCCTGTGCAAGCTGATAATTGATGTCCTCGAACACGACGCACTTTGAATATCTCTTTTCCGTAACCTTGCAGATACCGTCCGGGTACATGGCAAGGTAAGGAATGGTCTGCTGTGCGGTGCGGGCTTTGCCGTCCCCCTTTGCCTTTCGGATAGCTTCGGCAATCTGTTTCTTTTCGGCGCGGGTCAGCTTACGCCTGTTTCCTGCGGCTTCCCGCGTCTTTTTTGTTTGTCCTTTTGACAATCGCTGATACCTCCTTTTCAAGTTTTCGCTGCTTTTCCAAGACAGCGTATAGGTTTTCGGTTCTGTAAGGTCGCTCCTTTGGGCGGGTAAACTTTGTCTGAACGACATTTCTTACCACCACTTCAAGGGGCTGCCCATGTTTTTCATACATGGCAAGCAGGAAACAGGGGAGCATGACGACAATCATCGCCATAGCCGCAAGGTTTGTCCCTGCGCTGCCTTTGAGCAAAAAAAACAGCGGCAGTCCGATTAAGAGAGCCGCCGCAAAACAAACGATTTGCCGCTTTGTCAGATTGAAAGCGACTTTTGTTTTGACTTTGGAAAGGTCTTTGGGTACAGGTACATACGCCAAGAAAATACCTCCTTTCTGCCCTTAGTGGGCGTTGAATATGGATTTTGCCAGTGTGCCGGATTTGAACAGGGAAAAACAGAGGATAACCGTATAGGCGGCAAGGGAAAATACCGCGCTGTGCAGATTGTCTGCGATTATCATATCGTTTACCAGTACGGCGTAAATACCGACACATATCATAATGAGGAAGCCTTGAAAACCAAGAGCGAACAGCCCTTTTAGGTAGTTGTTTCCAATCTGTCCCCATTCTCTGTTGGTCATGGTCGCAAATGGAATAGGCGATACCGAACAGTAAAGGTAAATCTCTATCATTCTGCCGTAGAGGATAACGGTTATCAGTACGGACATGATTTTCATGCAAAGGCTTACAAGGCTTGTTTCAAGCACAAGTAAGAGCAGTTCGGGGATTTCCATATCTTCAAGCCCCTCCTGCATGGCGGCAAGGGCTTCGGCAACGTCGATATTCGTATCGCCGCCGATAACCCCCGCTGCGCCGGAAACGATATGCTGCGCCATATCAAAGACCGCCATTGTGATGTTGAACGTGTTGGTTACGATAAACACCGCGACAAAGGCTTTGAATATCCACTTAAAGAACATGAATGTGTCTATGTCGTGCATATTGTTCTTTTCCGTTACCATGCTGATTAGCTCGTAGCATAGGACATAGGTAATGACAAGCCCCGCAATCGGAACGATTACATTTTCAGAAAGGGTCTGTATCATGCTGAAAATATTTGCGTTCCAACCCTGCGGGGTCTGTCCTACCTCGTTTGCGATAGTCCCGACTTTTTCGTTTACGTCCCCGAACATAGTTGACAGATTACCGTTTATCGCTCCGATAAGGATTTCCTTTATCCATTCGTTAATCGCGTCAAGTATGCTCTGCATAGGCAGCTACCCGCGCTTAACCGAACAAGCCGGAAAGCAGAGGTACAAGGATAGTGCCGATAAGGGCAACGCCGCCGCCCGCCATGAGCTGCTTAATGCCCTGTGATTTTGCGCCCGGATTATCATTTCCGTAGCCCTCCAAGAGATTGATAACGCCCCAAATGCCAAGTCCTGCTCCAAGAGCGATAACCAAAGTCTGTAATACGCCGATTGCGCTGTTGAAAAATTCCATAAAACTCCTTTCTGCCGCAAATGCGGCTTGCCCGTAAAAGGGCATAAAAAACGGCGGTCAGTTTTCAAACTGCCGCGGTCATAAGTCCCCGCGCTGCCTAAATGTCTGCTGCGCGGCGGTATTCAGTTGTCAGTGTGGGCGATAGGAATTTTTGTAGGGGCGCGTATCATGCAAGTTGTCTTTTTCTTTGTTACTGCGTCAATTCCTCCTTTCTTTTCGCTGCTGCTCATACAGGGCTTCACACCGTTTCACAAACTGCCGGATAGCAGCCTGCCGCTGCTGTTCCCGTCGTTCAGCAATCGAAACAAGCCCGTTTATGGCTTCTGTGATTTTCTTGTCCTTTTTCTTTCTGATACGTCTATTCATGGTCGGTGTCCTCCTGCAAATCGCTTTCGCTGATTTCGTAGTAGTCAAATACTTCGTCCGGCTTCACAAGGGCGGGTCTGCGCCTTAAATGCTTTTCCATATCAAAAGTATTTTTCTTGTCATAGTCGGAAAGATATTTATAGTTGGGGTGCTTTGTAATGTCGTACTTATCAGAGAAGAACGGGCGCACCCCTCGTAGCTGTAAAATACATTTCCCGCCGTCCATAACCGCTATTTCATCTTCCGTCATAAGCTGCTTGCCTAACTTCTGATAGTTCAGCCCATGCGATACCTCGCGCCCCCGGTTCTCGGAAGTGTTGAAGCTGTCAATGGTTTCTTTCCCCAAGATTTCCGACATTTCTTTGAGGGTGGTTTTCTCCTTGCCGCCCAAGAAAAGGGTGGTGTCGCAGTTGCCGACTATGGTATCGGCGTTGTCCTTATAGATTGCCTTTAACTGGCTTTGCGACTGTAAGATAATCGACGCGGAGATTTCCCGGCTTCGTATGGTGGCTATGAGCTTTTCAAACTTCGGTATCTGCCCGATATTTGCAAACTCGTCTAACAGACAGCGCACATGGACGGGCAGCCTGCCGCCGTATTCATCATCTGCCTTGTCGCAAAGCAGATTGAAAAGCTGCGTGTAAAGAATACTCACGACAAAGTTAAAAGTATCGTCGGTGTCGCTGATGATAACAAACAGGGCGGTCTTGCGGTCGCCTATGGTGTCAAGCTCCATTTCGTCGGTTTCCATAAGGTCGCGCAGCTCCTTAATGTCAAAAGGGGCAAGCCGCGCACCGCAGGAAATGAGAATAGAGCTTCGTGTCTTTCCCGCAGATAACAGGAATTTCTTGTACTGCCGGACGGCAAAGTGTTCCGGGTCTTTTTCCTCCAACCGTTCAAACATGAGGTCAACGGGGGACTGAAATTCCGGGTCGTCCTCGCGGGCTTCACTGGCATTTATCATTTCAAGCAGCGTCGTGAAGTTCTTTTCTTCCTCCGGGGCTTCGTACCAAATGTAGCCGATAAGGGCGCAGTAAAAGAGCCGTTCCGATTTTACCCAAAAATCCTCCCCGGCTTTTTCCCCGTCCCCTTTGGTGTTGGCAATCAAGGTATTTACCAGTTTCAAAATGTCTTTTTCGCTGCGGATATAGGCAAAGGGATTATAACGCATGGATTTCTTAAAATTTATCGTGTTCAGCACCTTTATCCGATACCCGCCGCGCTGTAAGAGCTTCCCACACTCGACTAAAACCGTACCTTTCGGGTCAGTTACAACGTAGCTTGAGTGCATTTGCATTAAGTTGGGCTTCACAAAAAATCTCGTCTTGCCGCTGCCGCTTCCCCCGATAACAAGGATATTTTTATTCCTTGCATACTTCGGCTGCTTCGGGCGGCTGTTCATGGTAAGCCGTTCCGTCTGTGTCAGAAGCACGTTATTTTGAAATACCGGGTCGGTATAGGGCTTTATATCTTCGGCGTTGCCCCAACGGGCTGAACCGTATTCGATACCTTTTCGGTATTTCTTCGCGTTCTTGCCTTTGAAGTACACCATAAGCCGGATAAGGACAGCCCCCACAATACCGATAAGCAAATCCATAGGGGCAAGGCTCGGAAGCGGGGTTGCAAAGGCAGCGGAAAAGCCGTCTGCAAGGGAAAGCACCTTGCCGGAAAGGTCAGCCCCCGGCGCAAGGCGTACCGCTTGTCCGATTTTGTCAAAGAGATAGACAAAGAGCAGATAGGGGGCATTTAGGATAAGCAGCTTTTTAAGTTCCGGCTTCATAGCGATACCTCCCTGTCCTTTTTCTTCACTTTGTCCTTCTGTGCGTTCAGAGCTGCCGCCTTGTCTTTCAGAGTGGAAAGCAGCTTGCGGATAGAGGGCTTTTTATCCCTGCCTAATTTCTTTGCGGTAAATTCCCGGAACGCTTCGGTCATAACGTCAATATCCTTGCCCTTAAAAGACACAAGATAGGTCGGCGGCTTGCCGTTCTCAATCTTCTTGACGTTGTAATCAAGCCCGCTTTTCCTTGCGATAGGGTCAAAGGCTTTGATATTTTGGTCGGTAATCTCAATGTTGGAAACCTTTTCTCCCTGCTTCATAAGCTGCCGCATAGTGATTTTCCCATGCGGGGCTTTGGTTAGCTGCCCTTTGCCTTTGGCAAGCAGGGCTTTCATAGCCTTTTGCAGCACTTCGGCGGTCAGCTTAGATGTTTTGATTGCTAAAGACACGACTTTTTCATTGACTTCATCTTGCATGAAATCCCTCCTTTCATAGTTTGGTTAGGGTGGTGTGCCGCTTCGGGGCATAAAAATAAGGCGTACATTTTTCATGCCGCCTTTAGATACGCACCCGCAGCCCGTTCAAATCCGAAGCCCTCACACCGACAAGATACCAGTTGTCCCCGTACTCCATGCGGGTCGGCTTCCATTTGCCGCGTACAAACACTTCAAGGCAATCCCCACAATGCAATCCTCCGTAGTAGTCGTTAAGGTCAAAGCGAATGTCGTAACGGTCTGCCGTTTCATCAAAAATCAAAGCTCCTGTTTTCTGTGTCATATTAAAATCCTCCTGTTTTTTAATAGCCGCCGTACATATCGTGGTTGACAAGGGCGGTGTAATAGCTGTCAATGGTGTTGGGCGCGTTGAAAAGTACCGCTTTCAGATATTGCTTGATGTTACGGATTTTCGTGGTGTTCTCTTTCATGCAGTCAAAGACAAATTCAATGTGGCTGCTGTTCAGCTTCATAAACTTTGCTTTGACAAGCTCTGCCGGATAATCGTCCCCGGCGATACGAATTGTCTTTCGTTTGGTGCAGACAGTTTCAAGGATAAGGGACACAATCTCGTCCAAGCGTTCCCTGTCAATGTTGGTATGCTTGATAAAATGCTCATACTCGATATTGTCCTTGATGATTTCCTCATACACGCTGTATGCGTCTGCCGCTTCCGTTCCTTTCCGTTCCGGCTCTGCCGTTTCTTCCCTCAAAGGAGAGGGGTTAGGGGAAAGGATAGGAATGGAATGGTTACTTGATAAATCCGTATTTGATTTTTCTTTTTTTGGTAAGTCAGTCTTTTGTATATCTTTATTTAATTGCATTGGATTTTCCAACGTAGGTTTTTCCTGCGTAGGATTTTCCAATGTTGGATTTTCCAATGTAGGTAAATCCAAGTTAGGCGGCTGCTCATAGATGATGTAATCAGTTCCCCGCAAGCGTCCTTTCTCGTCGCGCTCCCTTGAACGCTGAATATATCCGGCTCTTTCAAGCTCCCGGACAGCTTCGCGGATAGCGTCGATTTTTTCCCGGTTGATATAGGACAGTCCCGCAAGGGTATAGTCCCAATCCTCCGGCAAGGACAGCATTTGCGATAACAGCCCTTTTGCCTTTAGGGAAAGTTCTTTGTTGCGTAAATGGTGGTTGCTCATAACCGTATATCCTGTGTTTCTCTCCACGCGGAAAACTGCCATAGCTTCATCAACTCCTTTGCTGCATATTTGTTACGCGGTAGAACAGCGATTTTAAGGGTTTAGGTATCAATCCCTTACCCTGTGAAAACCGTACCCGCAAAGCCTTGTGTAGCAAGACTCTTTTTGCCCCTACTGCGTAACATGAGGGTAAAAAAATAGCGGCGTTCCTTGTTTCCCGGTTGGGATAAGGTAACGCCGCCAGTGCGGTGCTATATGAAATTGTGTGATTGCCGACGTGCCGCGCCGCCAGTGCGTCGCGTTTGTATTGGGTTGTTTCATGCTCGCAAGATGTTCCGGCATATCAAGGCGCAATCCGTTAAAAGTAGTAAATTGGTAGTAAAATCAATCTGAAATCCTGCGAATGTGCTTGTATTTCAAGGGTTTTTCGGGATAATCAAAATTTTTAAATGTAAAAATGCACGTTTTCCTGCCAGTTATGTATTTTGGAACGAAAAATCGCCCCCGACAGAAGTCGGGGGCTTACTTTATCCGTTTTTATATTATACTTTTTACGCTCTTACAACCCAAGCTCGCCAGCTATGGCGGTCATCTCCTCCAGCGCAACATCTATTAGGTCGTCCAGTGTAAGGCCCGTATTAACTATGGCGTTCATGTATTCCCGGTTCGCTCCCGCGGCAAAGCGCACCTCCTTGAAGCGTTTTACAACGCTCTTGTGCTTTACGCTGGCAATCTTTTTATCCGGGTATATCTGCGCCACAGACTTGCAGAAGCCGCTCATTGGGTCTGCCGCCAGCAGAGCGTATTCTATTGTGGTACCCGCCTTTTTTCCGCAAAGAGGGTTGTGAGCCATTATCGCCCCCTCAAGCACAGGGTCGTTCACGCCGTTCTCATGCAGTATATTCACGCTGGTGGGGCCGTGTACCTCCGGGTGGTTGCGCCAGTCGCACTGCTCCTCATCAAGGTCGTGCAAAAGGCCGGCGATGCCCCAATACTCTACGTCCTCAGGCGCAAGGCGCTTGGCCAGGCCCCGCATTATGGCTTCAACTGCCATGGAATGCTGAATGTAGTTCTCGCCCTTCATGTACTTGTGCAAAAGCTCGTATGCCTCTTCTCTGTTCATAGCCATTCTCCTCCTTGATATTTTTAATTTAGTATACCCTCTTGCCGTGGCTGAAGCTGTTTTTAGCCCAGTCGCTCCAGCCGCTGACCACTACCTGCCCCGCAGAGGAGGAGGCATGTATGTATTTTCCGCCTCCCAGCCATATTCCGGTATGATAAATACGCGTTCTGCCGCTGTTCCAGAAGAACAGCAGGTCGCCGGGACGCAGGTCGCTCGTAGAATAAACGGTTTCCCAGCTGTCAATCACGGCATAGCTCTTGGCGCTCATACGGCCCACCTTTACGCCGTTGTTTGAAAGGCAGTAATATACGAGGCCGCTGCAATCGAAGCTGTCCGGACCCTCATCCGCCGTGATATAGGGTTTTCCCTGCTGCGCCATGGCCGTGGCGATAAATCCGTCCACACTGCCGGTAGCGGCGGAAACATTGCCGCCTCCGCCCGTCTTGGGGGTGCTTTCGGGCTGAGTGCCGGGGTCGGCCGTCTTGGTAGTGCCTATGCTTTCATTCCCGGCCCTGGGCGTAGCGCTGATCTTGGGCGTTTTCGCCGGCTTGGCCGTAGGAGTGGACTTGGGCTTAGGCGTAGGCGAAGGGGTTGGATCCACCTTGGGCCTTGCATTGTTTGAGTAAAGTATATCCGCCGTGTCGGTATCCATAACGCCGGTGGCGTCAAGCTTGTTCTTTATCTGAAAGGAGGAGAGCGCCTTTACCGTGGCCACGCCAAAGTAACCGTTGGTCTTTTCCACCTCGTAGCCCAAATCCTGCAAGCGCTCCTGAAGGGACTCCACGTCCTCGCCCTCATCGCCCTGCTGAAGCTTATACATGGCAGCCTTATCCGAGAAGAGCATCTCCTGTGTCAGCTCGTCCGCCTCGCCCGTCTCTTTCATGTGGTGTATGCGCTGAAAACGCTTCAGCGCCGCCTCAATAGGCTCGCCGAAGTACTCTGAAGGTTCATCGCCGTCCATATACTGCAGCTCCGCCAGCCTCTCATGTATGTCCGCCACCACAGGGTCTGTATCGCCGAGCTTCAGCAGCCGGTACTTTGAGGGAGCCTCCGCTGCATCCTTAGGCGCAGCTGCCGTAATGGCAAAGTTCTCCGCCACCTCCGCCGTCGGGGTGGGGCTTGGCATATGAAGCATGGACTTGGATACTTCCACTATCTCCGGTCCTATGTCGAGGGTATCAAAGGCCATGGGTATCAGCACAAAAGCGCACAGCACAACGCCTCCCGCAGTAAGGAGCGGTATTCTGAGCCGCTTCATCATGGGGCGCCTATCCTGTCTGTTTTTCCTTTGGTTTTTCCGCAAATCATTAGTAGCTTCCATACTTGATAATTATAGCGCATACTGGCATATTTTGTCCAATGAACAATATGCTTCACTATCCATTTAGGCGTAAAAACCGTATGGCAATAGCAGTAATATTAGTGTAAAATATAATTCGATCCAATATTTCGGCAAAGGAACTGTATTTTACCATGGCACTATTAGCCGCAAGCGGCATAAGCAAGAGCTATTCCGCCCGTCTTCTTTTTGAAGGGGTAAGCTTTGAGATAGCCCCCCGGGACAAGGTGGGTCTGGTAGGGGTAAACGGGTGCGGCAAAACTACCCTTTTTCGCATACTCACAGGCGAGGAAGCACCTGACACCGGCTCCGTGATGAAACATAAGGGCGCCCGCATGGGATTCATGCGTCAAAACGTGGAGAACACATCGGATACACTGTACCAATCCACAGTAGCGGCATTTGACCACCTCATACGTATAGAGCAGGAGCTTGAGCGTATTTCCGAGGAAATATCCAATGGCGGCAGCGACGTATCCTCTCTTATTTCCCATCAGCAATCCCTCAACGAACGGTACGAGCGGGAGGGCGGCCTGACCTTCAGGAGCAGGGTACGCAGCACTCTCCTGGGTCTCGGCTTTACCGAAAGCGAATTCGCCAAGCCTCTCAGCGACATGAGCGGCGGAGAGCGCAACAAGGCCCAGCTGGCAAAGCTGCTGCTCTCCGGCGCGGAACTGCTGCTGCTTGACGAGCCTACCAATCACCTTGACATACAAAGCGTCACCTGGCTTGAGGATTTTCTCAAGAGCTACGCAGGGGCGTTTATAGTCATATCCCACGACAGGTACTTTCTGGATAGGGTAACCAACCGCACCCTTGAAATAAAAAACGGCAAGCTCACCGCCACCAACGGCAACTATTCCCGCCACGTGGAACTGATGAGCACCCGCAACGAAATACTGCGCAGGCACTATGCCAATCAGAAGAAAGAGATACACCGCCTCGAAGGCGTTGTAGAGCAGCAGCGCCGCTGGGGCCAGGCTCACAATTTCATTACCGCCGAGGCGAAGCTCAAGCAGATAGAACGGCTGAAGGCAGAGCTGGTAGCTCCCGAAAAGGACACCTCCTCCATACATTTCAAGTTCACCGCGAGGGAAGTAGGCGGCAACGATGTGCTGATGTGCGAAGAACTGAGCAAGTCCTATGATAAGCCGGTGTTCAAAAACGCCTCCATGCATATCCGCAAGGGAGAACGTGTATTCCTGCTGGGGCCCAACGGCTGCGGCAAGACCACCCTCATGAAGATAATAATGGGCCTTGAAAGGCAGGATTCCGGCACTGTGCGTCTGGGCGCCAAGGTGCAGCCCGGCTACTACGAGCAGACCATGACCTCCCTTGATCCCAACAGCACCGCACTTGAGGAAATACACAACGCCTACCCAAGAATGGACCTTACCCAAGTCCGTTCCGCCCTGGCGGCGTTCCTCATTCGCGGCGACGAGGTATTCAACGAGATAGGCGCCCTTTCCGGCGGCGAGAAGGCACGCATACAGCTTCTCAAGCTTATGCTTTCAGGGGCCAACCTGCTGCTGCTCGATGAGCCTACCAACCATCTTGACATATCCTCCCGGGAGGCTCTTGAGGCCGCCTTGGAGGATTACGAGGGTACCATGCTCATAATCACCCACGACAGATACCTGGTCAACCGCATGGCGGACCGCATACTCTACATGGAGGAAGACGGACTTACTGAATACATAGGCGGCTATGACGATTACCTTGAAGCAATTGCGCGAAGGCCTCAGCCCTCAGCTGAAGCTGCCTCCCCCAAGGCGGAAAAGCCCAACAGCTACAAGGCTCAAAAGGAGCGCCAGAGTATACTGAACCGGGCGGCGGGCGCTGTCCGCCGAGCAGAGGAGCGCATTGCGGCCGCTGAGCAGGAGCTTGAAGACATAAATCAAAAACTCGCTTCGCCAGTGATAGCATCGGACTACGTAAAATCCGCAGAGCTTGCAAAAAAGGCAGACGACAAGCAGGCCGAGATCGATGCCCTCTATTCCCAGTGGGAGCAGGCCCAGCAGGCGCTGGATGAGCTTTGCGAGGAAAACTCAAAGCAGGGCTAAGCTTAACGCGCAAGCCGCATTTATACATAAAGCAGTCCCCGCCTTATGGCGGGGACTGCTTTGCTATCGTCTGATTTTTATTTTACTTTGTTTATATCGGCTACCAGCTGAGAGAGGTCGGTATATTCCCTCGCCACGCCGTTCTCATCGGACACGGTCAGCTTATCATTTTCCACCTTTATCCATCCCTGTATGGAATTTACCGGGAAGCAGTGATCCTGCTTGGGGTCAGGATCCTCCGCAAGGAAGAACAGGTAGGTATCGCCCTCGGAAAGCTTTACCGCTTTGTCGGCGCTCACCGGCTTGGGCTGGAGGGTGCCGGCATCCGTCATGTTTTCGCTGGCTGAAGGAACATATACCAGATTTATTTCCTGACCGTAGCCTATATCGCCCTTTATGTTTCCGTATACACTGATGGTAAGATTTGCGGATGGCGCCTTCTTTTCGACTGTGCTTCCGCCGTCCTGGGTGCGGAATTTGGTGCTGCGCATATGAGACGCGCTGTTTACACGGCCTATGAATATATTCTCCGAGGCGTTTACAAGCGATCTGATATCATTGTAGTAGTAGTTTTTTGAAGGCGCAGTGATGACCCTTGAGATTGCGTCCATTTCCTTTTTGAACTCGCTGATCTTTATCCGCGAGCCGCCGTATTCCACATTTCCATCCCGGATCACAAAGTTATCCGCGGAGGTGGAGCAATAGTCTGCCTCGTCCTCGGCATACTGCACATCGTTGCCCTCCGTAAGATAGAGCAGATACTTTTCGCCTACGGTATAACTGCCCTTTACAAGTATCTTGGAGCCTTCCCGGGCGTTTCCGGCTATTACCTCATCTATGAGAATACGGCTCTGGGCATTGTCGCCGGAATTTATCTTTTGTATGCATTCACCCGACACCACCAGTGAGGCGCTGCGATAACTCTGACGCACGTCCGCCATGACGCGGTCGTTGCTCATTACGCTTGCCGAGAATGTGCGGCCTATAATAAGTGCTATCACGGCAACAGCAATGGTGGACAGTGCGGTTATGCGCTTCATCTTTACCTCTCCTTTCGGGTGATATGGGTATTTTCTTCGCTCTATAGTATAAGACGCTTCAGGCGTCCAAAAGGTTGCAAATTTTTTAAAAAATTCTTTACATTTCCCTTCTGCCTTCCATTGCCTTCAGCAATGTCATTTCGTCCACGTATTCAAGATTTCCGCCGATGGGTATACCGTGGGCTATCCTCGTGGCTTTCACCCCACGCTGCTTGAGCAGCTTGGATATATACACCGCAGTGGCTTCCCCCTCTACGTCCGGATTGGTAGCCAGTATCACTTCGCTTACCCCGCCTTCATCTATACGCTGCAAAAGTTCCTTTATGCGTATATCGTCCGGGCCAATGCCATCCATTGGGGATATCGTCCCGCCCAGCACATGGTATGTGCCGCGGAATTCCCGCATCTTTTCCATGGCTACCACATCCCTTGCGTCCCTAACCACGCATATTACACCGGTCTTGCGGCTGGCGTCGCGGCATATGGCACAGGGATCCGTATCGGTGTAGTTGCCACAAACGGGACAGTGGTGTATCTTGTCCCTTGCGTCGTTTATGGCCTTTGCTATCTCGCGTGCTTCGCTCTCGGGCATGTCCAGTATAAAGTAGGCGAGGCGCTGTGCGCTCTTGGTACCTACGCCGGGCAATCTGCAAAGCTGGGAGACCAGATTGCTTATTGGGTCTGCCATATGTTTTTAGAAGCCCAATCCCATTCCGCCAGTAAGCTTGCTGACCTCGGAATTCGTGGCTTCCTCCGCCATGCGCATGGCCTCGTTGACAGCGGACAGCACCAGGTCCTGAAGCATCTCAACATCATCCGGATCCACGCAGGCAGGGTCTATCTCGATAGACTTTATCACCTTGCTGCCGTATGCCGTAGCCCTGACCGCGCCGCCGCCTACGGTAGCCGTAAATTCGCGGGTCTGGAGTTCCTGCTGCATGCGCTGCATATCCTGCTGCATCTTCTGCGCCTGCTTCATCAGCTGCTGCATATTCGCCCCGCCCATTCCGGGGAAACCGCCCTTTGCCATCAACATACCTCCGGGATTTTACTTGTGTAACAGTATAACATAATTTGCGGCCCTGTTCAACGCAGCGCCGCATAATAGGTAATTTAAAAGCTATTTTCCACATTTGCGACACGTTTTTTTAATATTCGCACCGCAAATGGCTGATTTTTTGTTGCTTATCAGTTCTCTATCCTGAAGTTGCTGCCAAACAACGCCCTGCCGGTGCTCTCTATATCGTCCCCGCCGGAGCTGTGCGTCATACGCACCGTATACCCGGGCGCCACCTTATCTGCCGCTCCGTTGACCTTCTCCAGCGCTCCCGGCGCGCTCATCATGCGATATATTATTTCGCTCTCAAAAGCCACCTCCAGCACATTGCCGTTTATGGCGCTTCCCTTGCCGTACATTCCGGAAACCGCCATGGTGCGCTCCGTCTCTCCAAGCTTATCGAGTATGGCCTTCCACAGCTTCTGCGGGGACATGCTGCCCGCCGTCTCTGCCGGTTTTGCCGGATGTGCGGGGCTTGGCTTCTCCGGCTTTGACGCAGGCGCAGTCCTTATTGGCTCGTCAATATCAAAGGGCGGCACATCTTCGGGTTCTGGCGGCTCCTCAAAGCCGTAGTCGCAGGGATACTCATCGGCGTCAGGCTTTTCCCCGATAGGTATCGGCTCGGCAATTGCTGTGCGCCGGGGCGCCCCTTCCCGTACCTGCCGCTCGAGAACCTCGATGCGCTCCATAAGGTCGTCCATGGTGCGCTTTTCCTCGGGCCGGGATATGCGCACAAGCGTGCTTTCTATAAGCGCCCTCGGCATTGTAACTGTCCGAAGCCTGCCCTCGGCCTGCAACAGCAGCTCGCTGCATCTTAAAAGCCGCGTTTCGCCTGCTTCCTTTGCCTGCTCCTCGTACCGCTTCATAGAGTCCTCGGTGCAGTCCAGTATATCGCTGCAATGGCCGCAAAGCTTCGTCAAAAGCAGCGAACGCATGTGCTGCGTCAGGTCATGTAAAAACACCTTCAAATCACGGCCATCCCGAACTACCTGATCCAGCAGCTCCAGCGCCCTTGCCGGATCGCTGGAAAGTACGGCCTCCGCCATGTCGAAAAGAAAGCCATCCTCCATGCTGCCCAGCACGCTGTAAACGTCCTGAGTGCTTACATTGTTTCCGCAAAATGACAGGCACTGGTCCGCCAGGGAGAGGCAGTCACGCATGCCGCCCTCGGCAGCTCGGGCTATGGCCATCAATCCATCGCGTTCTATATGGGCGTTTTCGCGCTCAAGCACCTCCTCGGTGCGCCTGACCATATCGGATACGCCGAGCCGGTGAAAATCCATTCTCTGGCAGCGGGAGATTATCGTCGCAGGTATCTTGTGGGGCTCGGTGGTGGCCAGTATGAACGTTACGTGGGGCGGCGGCTCCTCCAGCGTTTTCAGCAGGGCGTTAAAGGCGTTGGCGGAAAGCGCGTGCGCCTCGTCGATTATGTATACCTTGTGCTTCAGCTCAAGAGGCATGAACCGCGCCTTTTCGATTATGTCGCGCATATCGTCCACGCCGGTGTTGCTGGCGGCGTCCAGCTCGATTATATCCGCGCACTCCCCGGCGCTTATTTTGCAGGAGCGGCAGCAGCCGCAGGGCTCGCCATCCATGGGCTCCTCGCAGTTCACCGCCCTTGCGAGTATGCGTGCGGCGCTTGTCTTACCGGTTCCCCTGGTGCCCGCGAAAAGGTAGGCATGGGCGGTTGTGCCGGACTTCACCTGGTTTTTCAGTATTGTGGTTATATGCTCCTGCCCTATCATCTCGGAGAATGCGGCGGGCCGGTATTGCCTGTAAAGGGCGCGGTGGCTCATGCTTGCCTCCAGTTTGATTATTTGTATTTTATATTGTAGCATCGCGCAAAAGGTCAAACAAGGGAATGTTGCTATCCCGAGTCAAATAAAGTATAATATTTCAATATGAACAGGTGAAATCATGGAGGTTATATAAATAAAATGGCAGAACAGGAAAAGAAGACAGTACTCAGCGGCATACAGCCCTCTGGCTCACCCACATTGGGCAATTATGTTGGTGCGCTCAAAAATTGGAAGCTCTTGCAGACCGATGACAGGCTCTGCTACTACTGCGTCGCCAATCTTCACGCTCTGACCGTTCGTCAGGACCCCACCGACCTTAGAAGGCGCGCCGGCGAGACTGTGGCGCTGCTGCTGGCCTGCGGCATAGATCCCGAAAAATCCGTATTGTTTGTGCAGTCCCACGTTCACGAGCACGCCGAGCTTAACTGGGTGCTGTGCTGCAACACCTATATGGGCGAGCTCTCCCGAATGACGCAGTTCAAGGATAAATCCGCAAAGCACGCGGACAATATAAACGCCGGCCTTTTCACCTACCCGGTGCTGATGGCAGGCGACATACTGCTTTATCAGAGCGACCTTGTGCCTGTCGGCGCGGATCAGAAGCAGCACATCGAGATCGCGCGGGATATAGCCATACGCTTCAACAACGCCTATGGGGAGACCTTTAAGGTCCCGGAGGGCTTCATACCCAAATTCGGCGCCCGCGTTATGAGCCTTCAGGATCCTTCCATGAAGATGAGCAAGTCCGATCCTAACCCCAACGGCTTCGTGGCCATAATGGACGATCCTTCCGTCATAATGAAAAAGTTCAAGCGCGCGGTCACCGACAGCGATACCTTCATCGCGTTCGACCCCGAGAATAAGCCCGGCGTATCCAACCTCCTCTCCATATATACCTCCTTCACGGGGCTTACCATGGACGAAGCGGTGAAGCATTTCGACGGGCTCGGCTACGGCAGCCTCAAGACCGAAGTAGCCGAAGCCGTAATAGCCGGACTTGAACCCGTTCAAAACGAATATAAGAAGATACTTTCGGATAAAGCATACCTTGAGAAAATAATGGCGGATGGCGCAGAGAAGGCTTCCGCGCAGGCCCGAAAGACCCTCCGCAAGGTATACAGAAAGGTAGGTCTTGCCTGATGGATATGGATAAACTCAAGAGCAGGCTCATGCTCAGCTATAACATTTTCAAAATAGTGCCGCTGCTGGGCATACTTATAGCGCTTTACGTCATGAACAGGAACCTTATCGCCGCATATATAATCGCAATAGTGTGCATAGCCGGCGGCTACGGTCAGGCGCTGATATTCTACCGCTGCCCCTTCTGCGGAGCGCGGCTAATGAAGGTCCGCGGAGGCGTACCACGCCATTGTCCCGAGTGTGAGCGCCAGCTTATAGTCGACGCCGAGCACCCTCTCGAGAACACCGATTCTTCAAAGGAGGAAAACAGCCGGTCTTAGCGCAAGCTTACTGTTTTTTATTGTATATTGGCTTTACCTCGTTTCTTCCCTTTCCCATTATGATAACTGCCGATGCGCCGCTTATGCCCATGAACAGGCTCAGCACCCCGCGCATCGGCATTATTTCTGTGAGCATACCGGCCAATAGCTGCCCCAGCAGGGAGCCCACTGTGGTGAGCATCAGGAAGGTGCCGTTGAACCTCCCCTTGCGGTCATCCGGCACATACGACTGGGTAGAGGATATGCGGATATTGTAGGAGGTCACCCCCAGCACCCCCTGCAGGAAGCAGAAGAGCCGCATTAGCGCGAGGGGCAGATAAAGATACGTTCCCTCCAAGGCCGATATGACAACGTATACGAACACCGCTATTTTGAACTTATGCTCTTCCGGCAGATGCAGCCTGTAATGCATCATTCCGCCCAGCACCCGTCCCAGCACCATAAAGCCCCATACCGACATATAGATATACTCGCCGTCAGCGTACCCCGCTTTAAAGTAAGGCAGCGTTATAACGTTAGATGCGCCCGTGGCCATAAAGCAGAATATGAAATACAGGGTTATATACAAAAGGCCCTTTTCCGTCCAGAGGTAGCGCATACCCTCCTTCATATCCTCCATATAGCCGCCGAAGGTGTACTTTGAGCCGCTCTGCCCATTCTTGCCCTCCACGTCGCTTATCTGCGTCTCGAATATGGCGGCGGTGCAGAAGCAGGCTGAATTTATCAGCATCAGCCATACCATTCCCACCGTCTTATATAAAAAGGTGGATACGGGTATCATCACCAGCACCAGCGTTTCGAGCGTGCTCAGCACCGAATAAGCCTTTATATAGTTGCCCTCGGATACCAGCATTGGGTAAAAGCTTTCGAAGGCCACGGTGTAGGCGCTGTGTATTGTTCCGATTATGAACGTTATGGATGCAAATGCCCAGAAGCTGAAAAGCCCGAAGTACATCAGCCCCGCCAGCAGGGCATATATGGCAGTTGAGGCGAAATCAAGCATATATATGGTCCTGCGCCGGGAAAACCTGTCCATCAACGGCCCGGCAAGCACCGGCGCCGCTATCTGTGGCAGCGTATACAGGAACATATATATGGCGTAATACAGCGGGGACTGGGTATAGTCCAGCACGAAAAGGCTCATGGCAAAGCCGGCCATGCTGTTGCCCAGCATGGATACGACGCTGCCTATGGTTATTATGGTGTAATCCTTCGTCCAGAGCCTGTTCATGGTACAAATGTTATTCGCCGGGATACAGCGGGTATTTATCCGTTATTTCCCTCACCTTTGCGGCGACGCGTTCCACTGCTTCCTCTCCGTTTTTTATTATGTCAGCTATCAACCTGCCCACAATGACAAAGTCGTCTTCATTAAGGCCTCTGGTGGTAGCCGCAGGTGTTCCCACCCTTATGCCGCTGGTGACAGCAGGCTTGCGTGTCTCGTTGGGTACGCTGTTCTTGTTTACGGTTATGTTGGCCCTGTCCAGAAGCTGCTCGACTTCCTTGCCCGTAAGCCCTGTCTCTTATACACATCTCCGAGCCCACGAGACTCGACGTCATCTCG
>ENA-OZAF01000080-OZAF01000080.1-human-gut-metagenome-genome-assembly--contig:-NODE-80-length-45347-cov-6.801113_pt1 | contig 45347 bp, 49 predicted proteins | sample MGYA00244207_ERZ653498 | MGnify/ENA primary metagenome ERZ653498 (study PRJEB26926, sample SAMN06165156) | human gut metagenome | biome: ENVO:00009003; feature: ENVO:2100002; material: ENVO:00002003... | reverse complement strand
GTCCTATACAGGGTAAAACAGGAAATGGAGAAGTGGAATGGAAGAAAAAATGCAATTTGCAGTTTTGATTGACGCTGAAAATGTAAGTGCGAGATATGCGTCCATCATTTTTAATGAAATAGGGAAGTATGGATATGCGTCATGCCGCAGAATATACGGCAACTGGTCAAAGGAAAGCGGATGGAAGGAATCGGTTTTGCTGGAATATTCCATTATCCCGATTCACCAGATATCCTATACGGTGGGGAAAAACAGTACAGACATGGCAATGGTGATTGATGCCATGGATTTGCTCTATCAGAATAAGGTGGACGGCTTTTGTCTGGTTACCAGCGACAGTGACTTTACAAGGCTTGCCATGCGGCTTCGGGAGGAAAATAAATATGTGGTTGGAATGGGGGAATCCAAGACGCCTCTGTCCCTGACCAGAGCCTGTAACCGTTTTATCCATCTGAACCTGATTGACGAGTCGGAAAAGGAAAATAATGAGACGAATGCCAGCCAGAATGATGGTAATCCAAATTATGTTACCAGCATAGAGGATTTGGAAAAATCTATTTTATCCATGATAAATGAATCCAGCAAAGGCAGGATGGAGCTTGGTGCCATAGGAAGCCGCTTAAGCAAGCAGTATCCTGATTTTGACGTCAGAAACTACGGATATTCAAAGCTCAGCGTATTTATAAAAGAGGAAATGCAGGGCTTCCAGATTACCCATGAGGGGAATCATAATTTTGCCAGCAAGAACGGGCAGCTGGAACGGGAAGAAATCCGGAATGAGGTTATTGAAATCATCAGGAAAAACAAGGGAACGGTTGATAATCTGTCCATTATAAACAATGAGCTGAAAACCCGGCATAAGGGCTTTGATTTGCACGATTACGGCTACAGCAGGATTTCCAGCTTCCTGCGAAGCATTGACGGGCTGGTCGTTGAGAAGAACTGTGTCAAATTAAAGAAGAAGCGGTAAAGGACAGAAGCGCTTGTATATCAGCAGTATAATTTATTTCGTACAAAATATGGTATTTTATGAAAAAATATGATAATATACTAACGATTATGTGTAGATTTATAAGGAGATTATACTATGGCAGGCAGAATCGCATACGTTGAGCGGAAAACAAACGAGACGGATATTAAGCTGGAGCTGCATATAGATGGTTCCGGACAGACAAAGATAGATACTGGCATTGGCTTTTTTGACCATATGTTAAATTCTTTTGCCAGACATGGCTTTTTTGATTTAAAACTGCTGGTAAAGGGGGATTTGTATGTGGATTCCCATCACACCATTGAAGATACCGGCATTGTTCTTGGGGAAGCTATCAAGAAAGCTATTGGAGATAAAAAGGGAATTAAGCGGTATGGACAGCGGATACTTCCCATGGACGAGACTCTGGTGCTGTGTGCGCTGGATTTGTCCGGCAGACCGTATTTTTCCTATGATATGAATTTAACAGTGAATCAGGTGGGATACTTTGATACAGAGATGGTAAGGGAATTCTTTTATGCAGTCTCCTATGCTGCCGGCATGAATCTTCATTTAAAGCAGTTAGACGGAAGCAACAACCATCATATTATCGAAGCAGCCTTTAAGGCGTTTGCAAAGGCTTTGGACGAGGCAACCCAGATTGACTCCAGAATGAAGGATGCGGTTCTCTCTACCAAGGGAACACTTTAGGAGGAAGTGACGATGGTTCAGAATACGGAAGAACAATTTACAGCGCAAAGCTTTGAGAGCAGTTTAGATTTTGACAGCTTCAAATTAGATGATAAGGGATTGATTCCGTGCATTACACAGGACTACCAGACAAATGAGGTTCTGATGATGGCATACATGAATAAAGAGTCTTTTTATAAGACGTTAGAGACAGGCTATATGACCTATTTTTCCAGAAGCCGTCAGAAGCTTTGGAAAAAGGGGGAGGAAAGTGGTCATTTACAGTATGTAAAGGAGCTTATTATCGACTGTGATAAGGATACCCTTTTGGCTAAGGTTGCACAGATTGGAGCCGCCTGCCACACAGGGAATCCAACCTGTTTCTTTACATCGCTTACAAAAAAGCAGTAAAAGAAGAAACAATTATAATAAGTATCAAAAATTCAACGGAGGTATGATTATGGATTTATTAGCAGGTGAATTTTTAACCTATTTATTCAAGTATATTATACTTGGTGTGATTGCAGTTGCAGGAGTGCTTTGCGGTGCAAAGTATAAAAAGAATAAGCTTGCAAAAAGTGCGGCAGCCCAAGAGGAACCGCAGGCAGAGGAATAAATAGAACGTTGATAAGTGAGGACAAGGTTGTGAAGAAATACGGTTTAAACGAACTTAGAAAAATGTATCTGGAATTTTTTGAAAGCAAAGGACATCTTAAGATGAACAGCTTTTCATTGGTTCCGCATAATGATAATTCATTGCTGTTGATTAATGCAGGTATGGCACCCCTTAAGCCATATTTTACAGGGCAGGAGATTCCGCCGAGAAAAAGAGTTACCACCTGCCAGAAATGCATCCGTACCGGCGATATTGAAAATGTAGGTAAAACAGCCCGTCACGGTACATTTTTTGAGATGCTGGGTAATTTCTCGTTTGGCGATTATTTTAAGAAAGAGGCAATTTCCTGGTCCTGGGAATTTCTTACCGAGGTGCTGGAAATGGATTCTGACCGTCTTTATCCATCTGTGTATGAGGAGGATGATGAGGCGTTTGATATATGGAATAATATGATTGGTATTCCGAAGGAGAGAATCTTCCGCTTTGGCAAGGAGGATAACTTCTGGGAGCACGGCTCCGGTCCCTGTGGTCCATGCTCTGAGATTTATTATGACCGTGGGGAAAAGTATGGCTGCGGTAAGCCGGACTGTACGGTAGGCTGTGACTGTGACCGTTATATGGAAATCTGGAACAACGTATTTACCCAGTTTGACAATGACGGACATGGCAACTACACAGAATTAGAGAATAAGAACATTGATACCGGTATGGGTCTGGAGCGTCTGGCATCCGTTGTACAGGATGTGGATTCCATTTTTGATGTAGACACCATTGAGGCACTGCGCAATAAGGTATGTGAATTTGCGAAAACCACTTATCATACAGATGAGAATAAGGATGTATCCATCCGGCTGATTACCGACCATATTCGTTCCGCTACCTTTATGATTTCTGATGGAATCATGCCGTCTAACGAGGGAAGAGGCTATGTGCTCCGGCGTTTAATCCGCCGTGCGGCAAGACACGGACGTCTGCTGGGTATTGACGGAACCTTCCTTGCAAGGCTCAGTGAAACCGTAATCGAGGGCTCGAAGGACGGATATCCGGAGTTGGAGGAGAAGAAGGAGTTTATCTTCCGTGTGTTAACCCAGGAGGAGAACCAGTTTAATAAAACCATTGACCAGGGGCTTGCCATTCTTACAGAAATGGAAGAGGAGCTTGCAAAGAAGGAAGAAAAGACCTTGTCCGGGGCAGATGTATTTAAGCTGTATGATACCTATGGTTTCCCAGTGGATTTGACAAAAGAAATTTTGGAGGAAAAGGGATACAGCATCGATGAAGCCGGATTTAAGGCATGTATGGAGGAGCAGCGTGTGAAGGCGCGTACTGCCCGCAAGGTAACCAACTATATGGGGGCTGACGCAACGGTATATGATGAAATCGACCCATCCATTACAACGGAATTTGTCGGTTATGACAATGACAGCTATACCTCTAAGATTACAGTGCTTACAACGGATTCTGTTGTGGAAGCCGTTGCAGAAGGGGATGAAGCCACCCTGTTTGTGGAAAAGACTCCGTTTTATGCCACCATGGGTGGACAGCAGGGAGATACCGGTGTGATTACAACAGACACCGCTGAATTTGTAGTAAAGGATACCATTAAGCTGAAAGGCGGCAAATACGGTCACATCGGAACCGTGACAAAGGGAATGTTCAAGACCGGTGACCTGGTTACCCTTCAGATTAATACGGCAGAAAGACTGGATACCTGTAAGAACCACAGTGCGACCCATCTTTTGCAGAAAGCGCTTAAAATGGTGCTTGGCAATCATGTGGAGCAGAAGGGCTCCCTAGTGACACCGGACCGCCTGCGTTTTGACTTTTCACATTTTTCTCCGATGACGGAAGAGGAAATCAGCAGGGTGGAAGCCATTGTAAATGAGGAGATTGCAAAGGCATTACCGGTTAATATTGCGGAGATGCCGATTGAAGAGGCGAAGAAAACCGGCGCTATGGCATTGTTCGGTGAAAAATATGGTGATGTGGTAAGAGTTGTCAACATGTCCGATTTTTCTGTAGAACTCTGTGGTGGTACCCATGTTAAAAATACCAGTGCGATTACCACCTTTAAGATTGTTTCCGAATCCGGTGTAGCGGCAGGCGTAAGACGTATTGAAGCGCTGACCGGTGAGGGTGTGTTCCGCTACTACAGAGAAATTGAGGCGAAAATGGCGGAGGCTGCCCATTTATTAAAAGCCAGTCCGGACCAGTTATTGGATAAGCTTACCCATACGCTGGCACAGTTAAAAGAGCTTTCCTCTGAGAACGAATCCCTGAAGGCGAAGCTTGCAAATGAATCTCTGGGGGATGTAACCTCGGAAATGGTCTCTGTGGGTGAGTTCCATATCATTGCAACCGCTGTGGAGGGTGTGGATATGAACGGGCTCCGGGATTTGGGAGACCAGTTAAAGGCAAAGGTTTCAGAGGGTATCGTGGTGATTGCCTCTGCAAATGACGGCAAGGTAAACCTGATTGCCATGGCAACCGACGGAGCGGTTAAGAAGGGCGCCCATGCCGGTAATCTGATTAAAGAGATTGCACCACTTGTGGGCGGCGGCGGCGGCGGACGTCCGAATATGGCACAGGCTGGCGGCAAGAATCCTGCGGGAATCCAGGATGCCATTGCAAAGGCAAAGGAGGCTGCCAAAAATCAACTTGGATAAATTGTGTTGAAAAGGTATTGACGTATTGGAAATTTATGCTATAATCTTAGTTGTGTTTTAAATAACCCAAGGTTGTATGGCAGACACAATATGCAACTGAAGGGAGGTCGGGTGAGAGAATGTCAAATGTTGTAGTAAAAGAAAACGAGACTTTAGACAGCGCTCTTCGTCGTTTCAAGAGAAATTGTGCGAAGGCTGGTATTCAGCAGGAGATTCGTAAGAGAGAACATTACGAGAAGCCTAGCGTTAGACGTAAGAAAAAGTCAGAGGCAGCTAGAAAAAGAAAGTTCAAATAATATGAATTTATCAGGGTTACCGTTTATAAAAGCGGTAACCCTTTTTTCATATCATATCCTTCTCTTTTCGCACATATACTAAAGAGAGAACTTATTGGCAGGTGTATTTTTTGGAATTACCGGGAGATGTGATATATGGTGATGTTTTGCTGCGGCTTTCCGGAAACCGCGAAGCATTAATTGAAAATTATAAAGGAATTCTTTTATATACATCGGAGGAGGTTGTGATTGCCTGCAAAAAGGTTACACTTCGTATTTATGGATGTGATTTACACATACAATATTTTTCAGGCAGTGACATGAAAGTAACCGGTACTATCAACACAATAAGCTATCTATCGAATGGAGACATATGCTGTTAATTCTATTGCGCTATATTTTTGGATATGTAAAAGCCGAGGTATATGGGTTTGCCCCTGAACGTTTCATGAACCTGATTATCAAAAATGATGTTGTGATATGGGATGTGGAAAGTACAGAGCAGGGGTATATTTTTTATACCGGAAGAAAAAATCTCATGAAAATGAAGCCTTATCTGCAAAAAACAAATATGAAAATAAGGCTCCTGAAAAAATACGGACTTCCCTATTTTTTGAAACAGCACAAAAAAAGAGCTGCTTTTCTTGTGGGATTTCTTCTGTTCTGCGTTATGGTATATGTGCTGTCGCTTTTTATATGGGAGGTAAAGGTAACCGGAGAGGATAAACTGGTTGCAGACAGCCTGTTAAAGGTGATTGAAGAGCAATATGTTCCCCTTGGAACCGTAAAATCCAAAGTTGACTGCTCCAAGCTGGAAGAATCCCTGCGGAAGGATTTTGATGAAATTTCCTGGATTAGCTGTGAATTAAAGGGCACCAGCCTCACGGTATATTTAGAGGAGGGCATGGCGCCAAAGGTACAGACGGAGGATTCCAAAACCGGGGATTTGGTAGCGGCAAAGGATGCTGTACTAACGAAAATGATTACCAGACAGGGAACTCCGGTGGTGAAGGTAAAGGATACTGTAAAAAAAGGAGATATTCTTATCTCAGGCACGATATATATTTATGATGATAATAATGAGGTTATGGAGACCAGCTATGTTGCAGCGGACGGGGATGTATACGGAAAAACCACGGAGGAATATGAGGATTATGTGGATTTAAAATATTACAAAAAGATATATCAGGGGAAAGCGAAAACACATATAACATTCTATTTTTTGGATTACTGCCTTACCCCTTACATTCCCAAAATGGATGCTGAAAATTATGACAGCTATACGCAGATACACAAGGCGCGGATTTTTGATAATTTTTATCTTCCCTTTGGGTATAAAACCGTTAAGCGCACAGCATATACCTTAGAACAGCAGGAATACACGGAGGAAGAGGCGAAGAAGCTGCTGGAAACCAGGCTTTCAAAAAAATTAAAGGGTTTTGAGGAAAAAGGGGTAGAAATCATAGAAAATAATGTTAAAATAAAAAAGAGTAATGGTAAAATGATTGCATATGGGAATATTATAAAGAATGAGCCCATTGCCATATTACAATCCTCCTCCGGCAATATTCCGGAGGAAATAAAGGAGTAACAGACAGGAGATATAAATGAGTACCTACGAAGAGAGTATTACCATTCCGGCAGACAGCGCTGCCAATGTGTTTGGGGAATTTGACAGTCATATCAAAAGAATAGAAAAAACAATGCACGTTACCATGATTATGCGTAATGACCAGTTAAAAATTATGGGTGCGGAGAACTCTGTCAAAAAGACCATCGAAATTCTGAAATCATTGATTGCCCTTGCCGGACGTGGCAACCAGATTACAGAGCAGAATGTTAATTACGCCCTGTCGCTGTCCGCTGAAAACCAGACAGAAGCAGTAGTGGAATTAGACAAGGATATTGTGTGCCATACCATTAGTGGAAAACCGGTAAAGGCAAAGACCATTGGACAGAAGCAGTATTTAAATGCCATTGATAAACACATGATTGTGTTTGGGGTTGGACCGGCAGGCACCGGAAAAACCTATCTTGCCATGGCAAAGGCGATTACTGCTTTTAAAAATAATGAAATCAACCGCATTATTCTCACCAGACCGGCCATTGAGGCGGGAGAAAAACTGGGTTTTCTGCCCGGTGATTTGCAGAGCAAGGTAGACCCTTATCTAAGACCTCTGTATGATGCATTATATGAGATTATGGGAGCTGACAGCTTTCTGAAGAACATGGAAAAGGGATTAATTGAGGTTGCACCCTTAGCCTACATGCGTGGACGGACGCTTGACAATGCGTTTATTGTGTTGGATGAGGCGCAAAATACGACCCCTGCCCAGATGAAAATGTTTCTTACCCGTATCGGCTTTGGCTCCAAGGCAATTATAACAGGCGATTTGTCACAGAAGGATATCCCGAAGGATGCCACAAGCGGTCTGGATGTTGCGTTAAGAGTTCTTAAGAACGTGGAGGATATTTCTGTATGTCATCTCACCAGCCAGGATGTCGTAAGACATCCTCTCGTCCAGCGGATTGTGAAAGCTTATGATGATTATGAAACCAGACATACAAAAAAGGGCAGTCGTCCATAAATATTGTGGGGACAGCTTGATTTCTTAGCATATATCGTATATAATAAGCGAGTATATATGGAAAGTAAAATATTAACTTCCGGTTTGACAGGTATTGTGATAGAAAGGTAAAAATACAAGAGATTATGACCGTTTTATTAGAAAAGGAATGTATCCATCCGTTAGAGCTTGACTATGAAAAAATTGCAGAAGAAGTGGTATCCGCAGTGCTGGATTATCTGGAGTGTCCATATGAGTGTGAGGTTAATATTCTGCTTACGGATAATCCGGGAATTCAGGAGACAAATCTTCGGATGCGCAATATTGATGCGCCAACAGATGTACTTTCCTTTCCTTCAATCGAATTTGAAAAAGAGGGCGACTTTTCAATTGTAGAGCAGGATGTAGCATCTTATTTCAATGCGGATTCCGGAGAGCTTATACTGGGAGACATTATGATTTCCCTGGACAAGGTGGCAGAACAGGCAGCGGCATATAACCATAGCGAAAAAAGGGAATATGCATTTTTGATTGCCCACAGTATGCTGCATTTATCCGGTTATGACCATATGGAGGAGGATGAGCGCAGCCGCATGGAGCAGCTGCAGGAGGATATTTTACAGAACATAGGATATACTAGGGATAGTATACAGTAGGAGAGAAACATTTATCGGGATAAATGCTTCTTTCCCAGGAGAACAACGGACTTTGTCCGTGATATAAGCAAGGAGGATGAGAATGAAAAAGCGATTACTTTTACTGACAATATTGGGCATTACAGCCCTTGGGTTATCAGGGTGTGGAAAAAAAGAAGAGGAACCGGCAACTACGGAGGCTGTAACCACCACAGAGGAGGCGTCCACGGAGGATTCTCATGCCGGAATGAATTATAATGAGTTGACCGGAGAGTGGTCAGCGGACTATGTAAGCAAACGGCCGGTTGCCTGTATGATTAACAATCTGAAGGAAGCTTTGCCGTCATCCAGTACCAAAAAGGCAGATATCATATATGAATGTATGGTTGAGGGCGGTATTACAAGAATCATGCCGATTTTTTCTGATTATGAGGACTTGGAAAAGCTGGGCTCAGTGCGAAGTGCAAGACATTATTTCATTGAGATTGCAAATGAATACGATGCGCTCTATGTACATTACGGACAGTCCAAGCCTGCAAAGGAATTGTTAGACAAAAATGTCATTGACAATATAAATGGTTTAACCTATGATGCAGGATTTTACAGGGACAGTGCCAGAGTGGCGCCTCATAATGCCTATACTACCGGTGAACGGATTGTAAAGGGCGTTGAGGACTTAGGCTATTCGGCTGATTATGAGGGAACCCATGAAAAAGTATTGTCCTTTAATGAAGAAGAAGCGGATTTGGAGAATGGTTCCGATGCCAAGATAATCCATATCAATTTCAGCAATTATTCAAAGCCATACTTTGTTTACAATGAGGAAAAGAAATTATATGACCGCTATGAATATGATGCGCCACAGGTGGATGACCAGGCTGCCGAGGATGATAATATTTTAGACTTTAAGAATGTTATTATTATGATTTCCCATTATGAATGCATCAACACGGAAAACGACTTGCAGGAGTTGACACAGGTTGGTGAGGGTAACGGTTATTATTGTACCAATGGCAAGTCCGTTCCGATAACATGGAAGAAGGATGCAAAAGGCGCTAAGACGAAATATTATACGGAGGACGGACAGGAGCTTTTGCTGAATCCTGGAAAGACATGGTTTTCTATCATTGGTGATGGTGAAAATGCAGGAGTTGCATTTGAATAATAGAGGGAGCAAAAGGGCTATATATTATATAGTCCTTTTTGACATATTATTTATATTTTAAAAGATGGAGTTGGATATGACAGATTCAGAATTGATGCAGGCTGCAAAGCAGGCATACGAGTATTCCTATGCACCCTATTCCGGTTTTAATGTGGGAGCAGCACTTCTCACAAAGGAGGGAAAGGTGTATACCGGATGCAATATTGAAAATGCTTCTTATGGCGCCACAAACTGTGCAGAACGGACAGCGATTTTTAAAGCTGTTTCCGAGGGTGAGCGCGAATTTGTAAAGCTTGCTGTTGCGGCTAAGAATGGCTCTACGGCATATCCCTGCGGCATTTGTTTACAGGTGATGCAGGAGTTTATGCCGGAAGCGGAAATTCTGTTAGAGCAGGATGATAAGCTTATAAGCTTTACCTTAAAGGAGCTTCTTCCCTTTGGATTTGTTTTGTAAGAAATGAGAGCCGGTATAAAAGCAAAGGTATAGTTTTTGGGTTCTTTGGTCATACTTTTCCTATAATTATTCATAGGAGGAGTTTATGAAGCGTAATATAATATTTGCAGTTTTGGCACTGTTGATTGGTGTATTAGCTGGAGCAGGTGTATATTTTTATGCATTCTTCTACCCAAAACAATATGTGAAAAATGAAAATGGGGATTATGTAAATGTAACGACTCCGACGGAGGAGACATTTCCTGTCAACAAGAATACGACATTTGAGATTGAATATTATTATCCGGATGAACAGAGAACCCTGACAGAACAGCTTGACAGTATACCGGTGCTGTTGGGATGCGATAAGGCTGGTGTAAATGAATATCTGGAAGAATATATGAAGCATCTTTCCTATGAAGACCGGGAAAACGGGCTGGTTTCCTATGAGCTGGTATCCTATAACGACAATCATATATCTCTCCGGAAAACATTTAAGAAGCAGGAATATAAGGGATATTACGCAAAATCTTTTAACGGAACCATTGTAATTTTAAACGGGGACAACAAAACGGTATATGAATATACCCAGATTACAATTAACAGCCTGCCGGAAGAATTACAGGACAAGGTTTTAGAGGGATATCCTTTGGAGAGTGAAGAGGATTTATACAATTTTCTTGAAAATTATTCTACTTAACGGAATAAGGAGCATATAGTGGTATTTGATATTATTATAATTGGCGCTGGCGCCTCCGGACTTGCTGCAGCTTTTCAGGCGGCAGGTTCTTCTGAAAAATTGAATATTCTGGTATTGGAAAAAGAGAAAATTCCCGGACGTAAGCTGAGTGCGGCGGGAAATGGAAAATGCAACCTCACAAACCGGCAGCTTGATGCTTCCTGTTACTACTCAAAAAGCAGAACTGTATTATCCGACTGGATAGATGGGCATTCCCATCAGGAAATTACTGCCTTCTTTGAACAGATGGGCATTCTCTTATATGAGACAGATGGATATTATTACCCAAAATCAAACCAGGGCAAACAGGTTACCGCCCTGCTCTGTGAAAAGTGTAAGCAGATGGGGGTACAGTTTTTATTTGAGAACAAGGTGATTAAGCTTCAATGGCAGCAAGACCATATTTGTGAAGTCACAGCTTCAGATAAGGAAAATACCGCAGTTGTATATAGAGCAAAAAATATCATTCTGGCTGCCGGCGGACTGGCTGCTCCAAAGCTGGGGGGCAGTGATGCCGGGTATCAGCTGTTGTCCGGACTTGGCATGAAGCTTCAGCCGATTTATCCGGCGCTAAGTCCGGTTTACATGGAGGATTCCCTGTTAAAGCTTGCAAAAGGAGTGCGTCTGGATGCGGTGGTTACATTAAAAAAACCGGATGGTACAGGCATTAAAGAAAAAGGCCAGGTACAGTTTAATGAAAACTGCCTATCCGGTATTGTGATAATGAACTTATCCTGCTATCTCAATAAATGGGCGGATGATGTGCAGGATGCTTCCCTGTTTTTGGAAGTGCTGCCGGAGCTTACATGGGATGCCCTGAAAAGTTATTTTTTAGAGCAGCAGCAGCGGTTTCCGGAGGAAATCTTATTACAGCTGTTAAACGGTATCCTGCCGGAGCGTTTTTCAATATACATAGCAAAACGGTTACATCTGGACAGGGATGAGAGAATAAAAAACCTCAGCGAAAAGCAGATAAACCGCATTACTTCGGCATTGAAAAAATTAACCTTTACCCCGGTACACCGCCAGGATTATGATAAGGCGCAGGTGACCGGCGGAGGACTGGATTTAGGAGAGATACAGATAGATACCTTTGAGAGTGTAAAATATCCGGGTTTGTATATTACCGGAGAATTATTGGATGTAAATGGGAAATGCGGAGGATATAACCTGACCTTTGCCATTTTATCAGGAATAAAAGCAGCAGAAATCATTGTAAAAAAATACGGGGATGTGACATTATGATAGAAATAACAGGCATAAAAGTACCAGTCAGTAAAGACAGCAGACGACTTGAACAGCAGATAATGAAAATCCTTCATTTAAAAAGGGTTCCCCAATATCAGATTTTGAAGCGTTCCATCGATGCAAGAAAGAAACCGGATATCTATTATATCTATAATGTTGGTGTGGAGCTGCCGGAAGAAAAACAGATTCTGCAAAAGATTAACAATAAAAATGTTATGTTAACTAATAGGGCAAAATACCAGTTTCCGGCATCCGGAAACGAAGAGATTACGCACCATCCGCTGATTATCGGCGCCGGTCCTGCAGGCTTATTTTGTGCCCTGGTTCTTGCCCGGAGAGGGTATGTGCCGATTATTGCAGAGCGGGGAATGTCCGTTGACGAAAGAGTACGGGAGGTAAATGCCTTTTTTGATGGCAAGCCCTTAAATACAGAGTGTAACGTGCAGTTTGGTGAGGGTGGAGCCGGAACCTTCAGCGACGGAAAGCTGAACACCCAGGTAAAGGACAAATATGGCAGAATCCGGTATGTATTGGAAACCTTTGTCCGGCATGGAGCGCCGGAGGATATATTGTATGATTATAAGCCGCATGTGGGAACAGATAAGCTGGCAGATGTAGTAAAGGGGATTCGTGAGGAAATTGAGTCCTATGGAGGAATTTTTTTATTTGATACCAAGGCGGTGGATATCCGGATTGAACATAACCGGATAACCGGAGTAAAGCTTCTCCATAAGGATTTTGAGACATGGGTGCAAAGCGAGCAGGTTATTTTTGCAATCGGACACAGTGCAAGGGATACCTTTTCTATGCTGTACCGTAACAATCTTGCCATGCACGCCAAGGATTTTGCCGTAGGAGTACGGGTGGAGCACCCGGTTTCATGGATACAGCGTGCAATGTATGGAACCGGTGAAGCGTCTTCCCTGCTCCCGGCGGCATCCTATAAGCTTACGCATCAGGCAAAGGACGGCAGAGGGGTCTATTCTTTCTGTATGTGTCCCGGCGGTTATGTAGTCAATGCATCTTCGGAGGAGGAACGGATTGCGGTAAACGGAATGAGCTATAGCGGAAGAAATGGAAGCAACTCCAATTCCGCCATTGTTGTTTCTGTCAAACAGTCTGATTTTGAGGACAGCCACCCGTTAGCCGGAATTGAGTTCCAGCGAAAACTGGAGCATAGCATTTACAGAGAGGGAAATGGAAAAATTGTTGTACAGCGGTTTGAGGATTTCTGCAATCAGAAGGCTACTACAGCATTAGGGGAGGTTACTCCTCAGATAAAAGGCGGTTACAGTCTTGGAAATGTGGCGGCATGTTTGCCTGAATTTATGAGGGATGCTATAATAGAAGGCATTCAAGCCTTTGAACAGAAAATACCGGGATTTGCCAATAAAGACACCCTGCTTTCCGGTGTGGAGAGCAGAACCTCTTCTCCGGTGAGAATTGAGCGGAATGATGCATTCATGTCCAATATTGACGGTATTTATCCCTGCGGTGAGGGCGCAGGCTATGCAGGAGGGATAATGTCTGCGGCGATGGACGGAATGAAGGTAGCGGAAGCGGTTATAAGACGTTATAAGCCAAAGAAAAATATGGATGACGAAAGGAACAGGTAAATGGACGCTTTAAAGATTGCAAGAATTAATGAGTTATATCATAAATCCAAGGCAGAGGGGCTGACCCAGGAGGAGAAACAGGAACAGCAGCAGCTGCGGCAGGAATATATTGCAGCTATTCGCAGTAATATGCGTGCAACCCTTGACAATGTCAGCATCCAGAACCCGGATGGTACGATTACACCATTGAAGATGGTAAGAGAGCGGAAGGAAAACTAATATGGAAAAACAGCAGCTGCGGAAGCTCATGCAGGATAAACGGAATCTGCTGACTAAAGAGGAGACTGCTGCTTTGTCAGAGCAGATTTGTACACAGCTTGCAGAGAGCAGTCTGTACAGGGAATGCAAGAATATTTGTGTATATCAGGCATTCCGGAATGAGGTGTCCTGTGAAGGGATTATGACAAGGGCTCTGGCAGAGGGAAAGCAGGTATATGTGCCGGTTACGGACAGGGAAAACGGGAAAATAGAATTTTACCAGGTTACGGATAGGACGGTCTGGAAAATTGGCGCCTATCAGATTAAGGAGCCTGTTTTGGACGAAGAGGCATTAATATTACAGGAAAAGGCGCTGGTCCTGATGCCGGGACTGGTATTTGACAGGAAACGGCACCGTCTGGGATACGGCGGCGGATATTATGACCGGTATCTGGAAGCCCACCCGGAGCATGTGACAGCGGCACTGTGCTACCGCTTTCAGGTGCTTGAGGATGAGCTGCCCTGTGAGAAGCACGATATTTTACCGGATTATATTTTTACTGAAACGGATATTTTTCAATAGAGAAGACCATAAAAAGGAAAGGGAGGACTTATATGGAATTAGAACAGATGGGAAAGCTTGCAAAGGAGGCTTCACGAAGCCTGGTTAAATTGTCACAGCCGGTAAAAAACGCATGTCTGGTGACGGTTGCGAGAAATTTAGCAGAGAACACAGATATTATTCTGGAGGCAAATGAAAAGGATATCGAAAATGGAAGGAAAAATAATATGCCGGAGTCTTTATTGGACCGTTTGAAGCTCACGAAGGAACGGATAGACGGAATTGCAGAGGGCGTCAGACAAGTGGCAGCGTTGGAGGACCCGGTGGGGGAAGTGTTATCCATGAAAGAACGGCCAAACGGTCTTATGATTGGAAAAAAGCGTGTTCCACTTGGAGTAATCGGCATGATTTACGAATCCCGTCCCAATGTAACGGTGGATGCATTTTCTCTTTGCTTTAAGACCAGTAATGCTGTGATATTGCGAGGTGGTTCCGATGCTATTTACTCCAATATTGCCTTTGTAAATATTATCAGACAGTCCTTAGAGGAGAACCATGTCACACCGGATGCGGTGTTTCTGTTGGAGGATGTGAGCCGGGAAACCGCAACACGCATGATGAAGCTAAACGAATACATTGATGTGCTGATTCCCAGGGGAGGAGCCGGGTTAATCCGTTCTGTTGTACAAAATGCCACAGTGCCTGTTATTGAGACAGGGACCGGTAACTGTCATGTATACATTGATGCGTCTGCGGATGTGGATATGGCGGTAGCAATTGTAAAAAATGCAAAATTACAGCGTCTTGGCGTATGTAATGCCTGTGAATCTTTAGTGGTTCATGCAGATATAGTAAATGAGGTAATGCCGGAGCTTATTGCGATGCTGAAGGATAACAGCTGTGAGGTAAGAGGGGATTCTACGATACAGAAATTTGATGCCAGCGTAATTCCTGCCAGCGAGGAGGATTATGCCACAGAGTATCTGGATAAGATTATTTCTGTCAAGGTGGTGGATTCTATTGATGAGGCCATTGAGCATATTAATAAAAATTCCACCGGTCACTCTGAAACCATTGTGACAAAGGATTACAATAATGCCCAGCAGTTTTTAAATGAGATTGATTCTGCGGCGGTATATGTCAATGCTTCCACCAGATTTACCGATGGATTTGAATTTGGATTTGGTGCAGAAATCGGAATCAGCACCCAGAAGCTGCATGCAAGAGGCCCAATGGGACTGGAAGCGCTGACCACAACAAAGTATGTGATTTATGGAAACGGGCAAATCAGACCGTAATCCATAGACAGAAGGAGAGAAGATGGAAACGAAATTTACAGGAAGCAAGGATTATGTAGCAAGTGAAGAACTGATGGCAGCAGTGGATGTGGCAATTGCACTGCAGAAGCCGCTGCTGATAAAAGGAGAGCCGGGAACTGGTAAAACCATGCTTGCGGAAGCAATCAGCCAGTCTATGGACAAGGAATTATATATCTGGAATATTAAGTCTACCACCAAAGCCCAGGATGGGCTGTATGTATATGATACGATTCAAAGGCTCTACGATTCCCAGTTTGGAGAAGAAGGAGTGGATGATATTGGACACTATATCAAACTCGGTAAATTGGGAGAGGCATTTAAAGCGGACAAGCAGGTAATTTTGTTGATTGATGAAATTGACAAGGCAGATTTGGAATTTCCAAATGACCTCTTGTGGGAGCTTGATAAAATGGAATTCTACATTCATGAGACGAAGGAGACCATAAGGGCAAAGGAGCGTCCCATTGTAATAATTACCTCTAATGCAGAGAAGGAGCTGCCGGATGCATTCTTAAGAAGATGCATTTTCCACTATATTACCTTCCCGGACAGAGAGCAGATGACAGAAATTGTCAACACCCATTTTGAAAATCTGGAAGAAAATGTATTAAAGAATGCCTTAGATACCTTTTACTGGATACGTTCTGTGAAGGATGTCCGCAAGAAACCAAGCACCTCTGAGCTTATTGACTGGATTCGTGCATTAATGATTAGCGGCATTGATACGGAGCATTTAAGGGAACAACTGCCTTTCCTTGGGGTTCTTCTGAAAAAGGACGAGGATTTAGAGGCGGTTAAAAAAGCCAAGCTGTATTAAAAGAACGGGGTATGAAATGTTTATAGAATTTTTTTATACGTTAAAGGCAAAAGGGCTGGATATATCCATGACGGAATGGCTGACTCTGATGGAGGCTTTGGACAAAGGACTTATCGGTTCTGATTTTTCAAATTTCTATTATATCAGCCGGATGATTTTGGTGAAGTCTGAGTCTGATTATGACAAGTTTGATATGGCATTTATGGAATTTTTTCACAATATCAAATCAGAGGATGCGCTGTCCAAACAGCTTCAGGACTGGCTTGATAAGGGCGAAGATATGAAATTCGACAAGCAGAACCAGGAAATGTATTCCTACAGCCAGCAGCGAAATGCAGATGAAGTGAAACGAATGTTCCGGGAGCGTTTATCTGAACAGAAATCTGAGCATAATGGCGGTAACTACTGGATTGGTACTGCCGGCGGCTCTGCCTTTGGTCACCATGGACGAAATGTAGGCGGGATTCGTGTGGGTGAGCAGGGAGGCATGCAGAGCGCATTTCAGGTGATGAGTGAGCGGAAATACCAGGATTTCCGGAATGACCGGGTTTTAAATATGCGCCAGTACCAGGTGGCATTCCGCAGACTCCGCCAGTATTCCTCCAGATTAGATGTTCCCAAAACGGAGCTGGATATCGATAAGACGATTCAGAAAACCTGCGACAACGGCGGTTATCTGCAATTAGAGTTTGAACGTCCGAGAAAAAATACGGTAAAGCTTTTGCTGCTGTTTGACTGCGGCGGCACCATGATACCCTTTATGGAGCTGTGCAATGAGCTGTTTCAGGCAGTGCACAAGGCAAACCATTTTAAGGATGTAAAAACCTATTATTTTCATAACTGCATTTATTCCAAGGTATACAAAACCGCAGAATGTGAGATGGGTGACTGGGTAGATTTGGATTATCTGTTTAAGCACTATGATAAGGATTATAAGGTGATAATTGTGGGAGATGCCCAGATGGCACCGGAAGAGCTGTTTGATGTAAATGGAAATTACCGTGGTCCCAATGATGGACATTCCGGTTATGAATGGTGTGAGCTGTTAAACAGCAAATATAAGAAATGTGTCTGGATGAATCCCCGCTATCACAAGGAGCTTACCAGAATGCACTGGATGGAGTCAGAGAACGCACTCTCCAAGCTCTTTCATATGTATACGTTATCCGTGGATGGACTGAAGGAAGCAATTACTTATTTGCTGAAGACGAAATGAAAGGAGTTTTGAATGATTGGACAGCTGATTGTAAAAATGATAGATTATTACAGGGGGGACCCAAAACGAATCCAGCATTTTATCAAGGTGCATGATTTTTCAAGAATCATTGGAAAATTGGAAGGCATGGAAGAAAAGCAGTTGTTTATTTTGGAAACCGCTGCCGTTGTACATGATATTGGAATAAAGGTAAGTGAAGAAAAGTATGGTTCCTGTGAGGGAAAGCTGCAGGAACAGGAGGGACCCGCAATCGCAAGGCAGTTTCTGGAAGACCTTGATTATGAACCGGAAATCATTGAACGGGTATGCTATCTGGTGGGGCATCATCATACATATACAGATATAGACGGGCTGGACTATCAGATATTGGTTGAGGCAGATTTTCTTGTGAATCTCTACGAGGATTCCCTGCTGGAAGCAGCAGTCAAAAATGCATATCATAAAATTTTTAAAACAGAAAGCGGGCGGGAAATCTGCCGCCGGATGTATAATCTTACACTATAATATCGGAATTTACAGTAAAAGGAGAGAAGATATAAATGACATACAAGGATTTTAAAAAAATAAAACAGGGAAAAAAATATTCAATTGGAAAATTTTCTGATGAATTGTATGCGTTGGAGGAGATGACCGGTTATGGCTGTGTACCGGAATATCATAAAATATCAAAGGCTGAATTTAATACCTTTGACATCTGGAAGGATGACCAGGAAAAAATTAAGGATATTCTGGCAAGACCGGTGTTTTGCAGTGGTTATGAGGGAGAAACAGAATTTGATGAGAACAGGGTATAAATTGGGAATCCGGATTTAAACAGATGAAATAGATTTTATATCAGTGTTGAGGGGAGAGAATTTGAAAATATTAGTGGATGCAGATGCCTGTCCTGTGGTTCGTATTGTGGAACAGGTGGCGGAAAAAGAAAATATAAGAGTGATACTGTTATGTGACACAAATCATGTATTATACTCTGACTATAGTGAGGTTAAGGTAATTGGTGCCGGTGCCGATGCGGTGGATTTTGCCCTGGTGAATCTCTGTGAAAAGGGAGATATTGTGGTAACCCAGGATTATGGCGTTGCAGCAATGGCTTTAGGAAAAGGAGCCTTTGGAATCCATCAAAGCGGGAAATGGTATACTAATGACAATATTGACCGGATGCTGATGGAGCGGCATATCCATAAAAAGGAAAGACGTGCAAAGGGAAAACATCATGTAAAAGGTCCGGCAAAACGGACAGCAGAGGATGATATGAGGTTTGAAGAGTCATTTATGAGGATGGTAAAAAAGGGGATGGAGAAGGAAGGGCTGTAGCGATGAAAAAACGATATGTATTCATTAGTATTTTAATCAATATCATGGCAATCGGCATGATATTTCTCAATTTATTTTTATTTCAAACAAGGGAATGGGTAACCCTGCTTTTTGCTGTGCTTACGATAGCTGCCTTTCTTTTGTTTGTGGTAAAAGGAAATGGAAAGAAACGCTCCCAAATTTTATTGGGAGTATTTATGGTATTTACGGTTTTCCTCACTTTAGCTGGGACATTCTGTAACCCGTACTGGAACAGTGTCATGTTCAAACATTCGGAGAATACCAAAGCCTTTGATTCAGAATTAAGCTATTCCGAGGCGGAGGCAGACCTTGCGTTTGCAATGCATTATCTTAAGAAGGTGCATCCGCTGTTTTTAGACGGGGTGCCAGAGAAGGTTTCTGTAGAATATAAGAAGGCGTTGGAGGATTTGCAAAAGGCAGAGCATATTGACATAACCTTATTAAATCGGAAACTGCAAAATATTCTTTCTGTTTTACGGGAAGGCCATACCTGCTCCTATGCCGTTTACGGAACAGAGCACTATATGAAATATACTCAGCAGAGTAAAGAAAACGGGGAAGCTTTGGTGGCTGTAAATGGTATGGAGCTATCAAAGCTTTTGGAAGAGAAATCGGATTTATACAGTTATGAAGTGGAAAGCTGGGGATTGCGGCAGTTGCAACAGGATTTGTCAACATTGGAGGGACTTGCATTTTTAGATATCCCGATTGCGGAGGGTGTAAGCTATACCTTTGAAGATTCCGACGGTAACCAGAGGGTCATAACCTGTTATGAAGAGGATTATGTAACCTATGAGGAATATGCAGGCTTATATGAATTGGAAGAAGTGAAGGAGGAGCCCTTTGTATCATATGAGATAGATGGGGAGCATAATTTAGCAGTTTTGACTCTGACGGAGTGTCATTATAATGATACATATAAAAATGCATTGCGGGATATGTTTACGGAGGTGGCAGAAAACGGAATTGCAAATGTCGCAGTGGACATCCGGAACAATGGCGGCGGTAATTCTCTGGTGATAGATGAGTTCCTGCATTATCTGGATATTGATACCTACAAGACGGATACCTATAACTGGCGGCTTGGGATGTTTAACCTTCCTATGGGTAAAGGTATTATGGAAAATAAAAAATATACGGAACTGACCTTTAACGGGAATGTATATGTGCTGACTTCCTCCGGAACCTTCAGCTCCGCCATGATGTTTGCGGAATACATCAAGGATAACCACTTAGGAACGATTATCGGGGAGGCTCCCGGCAATATACCGTCCGGTTATGGGGATATTACAATTTTCCAGCTGCCGGAATCCGGCTTATATATGCATGTTTCCACAAAGAAATTCTTCCGCGCAGACAAGGAAAGTGATGATTTTCTGGTCAGTCCGGATATGGAGTGTAATGCGGAGGAAGCGTTTGAATATTTGTATGAAACTCTTGATAAATAACATTTCATTATATTTATATAGGATTAAAAACATTTCTTTTGTAATAGATTGGAGTAGAGTTTCATGACCAAAAAGGAATTTAAATGGGCTTTTCTTAGGGAAATGAGCCGGAGAAGAATGTTGACAGAGGATATTTTAAGAGAGTGTCTGTATGATTCCAATGAGGATATCCAAAGGTTTGCAAAAAAGAAATTGGAAAAAATAAACAAATGAGGATGAAACTTCCTAATATACACTGTTCCTTTGGCAGGATTATGAAAAAAGGACAGGGATAAAAATATCCCAATTTTTGAAATTGTGTAAATTCAGGTTGAAAATTACATAAAAATGTGTAAAATATAATAAAAAACCTATTAAAAATGTGTATGGAGGAAATGCTTTGAAACGAAAAGCGCTTTTGTCATTGAAAAATTGGAAATGCGATACCGACAGAAAGCCTTTAATTTTAAAAGGGGCGCGTCAGGTTGGGAAAACATGGCTGATGGAACAATTTGGCAAAGAATACTATGAAGATTATTTCTATTTTAACTTTGATGAGGAAGAAGAGATTGCTTCCATATTTAAAAGCAATAAAGACCCATTTCGCATCATTGAATTGTTGGGCTTGCTGAAGGGAAAGAAGATAGAACCGGAAAAGCACCTGATTATTTTTGATGAAGTCCAGGAATGTCCGGAAGCATTAAATGCGTTAAAATATTTCTATGAAAAAGCGAATGACTATCATATTGTATCGGCAGGAAGCCTGCTTGGAACACTATTGGCGAAGCCCAAGTCCTATCCGGTTGGTAAGGTGAATGTTATGAATCTGTATCCTATGACATTTGAAGAGTTTCTGTGTGCCATGGATGAAAGCTTATATCAGTATTATGAGGGGATAACAAAGGGAAGTATAATCGAAGAAATTTTTCATAACAAATTAATGGAGCTGTATAAATACTATTTAATAATAGGCGGGATGCCGGAGTGTGTATCCAATTGGATAAAATATAAAGACTATTCAAGGGTTGAAAAAATCCAGCGTGAATTATTGGAACTGTATGAGAATGACTTTTCAAAGCATAACGGCAAAGTAAACAGTGGCCGCATTTTGCTTGTATTTAGAAGCATCGTAAGCCAGCTGGCAAAGGATAATGAAAAATTTGTCTATGGCTGTGTAAGAGAAGGTGCACGGGCACGGGAATTTGAGGAAGCAATTGAATGGCTGGTATCTGCCGGAATGGTTATACGGATTCATAATGTCAGTAAGGCGGAGCACCCGCTTAATGCATTTGAGGAAGTAAATCACTTTAAATTATTTTTGTTTGATGTGGGGCTTTTAAAATGTATGGCGGGAATAAGCAATGAAGCTATATTATTAAAGACAGATTATCAGTTTAAGGGAGCTTTGGCAGAAAACTATTGTTTACAGCAATTGCGTGATGTCTTTGATACCCTGCCGAAATATTATGTGCAGGGACAAAACAGTGAGATTGATTTTCTTCTGCAAAATGGTATGGAGATTATACCGGTGGAGGTTAAGGCAGGAGAAGCTACACATGCCAAAAGCCTGAAAAAATATATATCTGACAAAAATCCAAAGGAAGCACTTCGATATTCTGGACTAGGATATAAAGAACAGGAATGTATTATCAATATTCCGCTGTATCTAATCGGAAAGACAAAGGAACTGCTAAAATAGCCGGTTGCCTTTTGGAAGATTATTTTGTATATTAGATATGTGGTTTTTGTCCATTTTTACAAGAATTTACAGAACGGAGAATACGATGCGAACGGAACAGAATATAAACGAACTGGAAGCTTTAAAACAGAAGGAAATCATGGAACGCCTGAAGGTAAGACTTGCAGACAAGGCAAAAGAACTTGGACGTCCCCTTACCTATTGCAGTATCTGCTTTGGCTGTCAGATGAATGCCAAAGACAGCGAGAAATTAGAGGGTATTTTAGAGACCATCGGATATGTGCGTTCCGAGAGTGAGGATGCGGATTTTCTGATTATGAATACCTGTACTGTCCGGGAAAATGCAAACTTACGTGTATACGGAAGACTTGGACAGCTTAAAAAATATAAGAAAAAGAATCCGGACATGCTGATTGCCCTTTGCGGATGTATGATGCAGGAAAGCCTGGTGGTGGAAAAGATTAAAAAGAGTTACCGCCATGTGGACATTATTTTCGGCACCCATAATGTGTTTAAGCTGGCAGAGCTGATTGAGAATAAATTAGATTCCAAGGGTATGGTCATTGATATCTGGGAAGGCACCTCTGAAATTGTGGAGGATTTGCCAAGCGACCGGAAATACGACTTTAAATGTGGTGTGAATATTATGTTTGGCTGTAACAATTTTTGCAGCTATTGTATCGTGCCTTATGTAAGGGGCAGGGAACGCTCCAGAAAGCCGGAGGATATCATTAAAGAGATAAAAGACCTGGTTGCAGATGGTGTCGTGGAGGTTATGCTTTTAGGACAAAATGTAAATTCCTACGGCAAGAATTTAGAGGAACCGATTACCTTTGCACAATTACTGGAACAGGTGGAACAGATAGAAGGCTTAAAACGAATCCGCTTTATGACCTCCCATCCAAAGGATTTATCCGATGAGCTGATTGCGGTTATGGCTAAATCAAAAAAAATTTGCAAACATCTCCATTTACCGATGCAGTCCGGAAGTACAAAGGTACTTAATGATATGAACCGCCGTTACACAAAAGAAGATTATCTGGCATTGGTAGAGAAAATCAAAACTGCAATACCGGATATTTCTCTGACCACCGATATTATTGTTGGATTCCCGACGGAGACAGAAGCAGATTTTGAGGATACAATCGATGTGGTAAGAAAGGTGCAGTTTGATTCAGCATTTACTTTCATTTATTCTAAACGTACCGGAACTCCGGCGGCAGCTATGGAATTTGAAACGACAGAAGATGAAATTAAGGCACGGTTTGACCGTCTGTTAAAGGAAGTACAGGAGATTGCAAAGGAAACCTGCAGCAAGGATGAGGGAAAGACTTTGGAGGTTTTAGTGGAAGGGTTAGACGAGCAGGATGAACATCTGTTGACCGGAAGACTTTCCAATAATTTGCTGGTGCATTTTCCAGGGGACAGCTCTTTGATAGGGACTTTCCAGAATGTGAAGCTTACAGAGGCAAAGGGATTTTATTATATTGGGGAACTTGTTTAATTCGAATTAGGCGATTGCGAAACTCAGTTTTTGAAACCGCACGTTGTGTAAAATAAACAATTCACCACAGGGCACGTTTGCACTACTTGTCGCTCGTAACAGTACATAAGGTGTCAAAATACGGCACCAGCTAAGGCACACTTTCACACTAAGTTCGTGCAAGCACTCACTAAATGTTCAATGCGAAGTACTGACGGCTCCAAAGTACCCTATTTGTGAAGTTGTTTATTTTACACAACTATGCTTTTGAAAATAGAGAGTTTTGCAATTACCTATTTAATTCAAATCAAAGAAATGAGCAAAAAGATTTTTTGCAAGTAGTTGTAGAAAATTAAAGGATAGAATTTATGGAGGGATAAAATGAGGTGTTTTTTGATTGATTATGAAAATGTTGATACTCCTGGTTTAGATGGATTATCCAAGTTGAAAAATGGTGACCAGGTATATATTTTTTATAGTGAAAAGCATAGTCGTTTAACATTTGGACTGCATCGTAGAATTAACGAATTGAGAGAAAAGGGAGTATCTTTTTATTATCATAAAACAATTAGCGATGAGAAAAATGCATTAGATTACGAATTGATTAGTCAATTGAAGAATATACTGCCTGATGATTCAAAGGCATCATATTATATTATTTCAAATGATAAAGGTTATAAAAAATATATAAATGATTGGAATAAAAAAGGATATGATGTAAGTTTGTTTTCAAATATTTCTGAAGGAAATATGGATAAAAAGGCTGAACTTGAATATAAAATTAAATCACGCTTAGTTAGAGATAAACGCAATTTTTTTGAATTGTCAGATAAAGAGATTGCTCGTATTGCTAACTTTATAATGTCATGTGACAATAAAAAACAATTAAATGAATCTTTGCAAACTATGTTTTATAGTCAAGATGTAAAATATATTTTTACACGTATAAAAGATATTACTTATGACATGTAATGCTGTTATATTTAGTGTTACTTAAGCTAAGACCGGATATACAGAACTAGTCGCGGACATCCCTAAAAATATTTTATTTAAAAGCATATGATTCATCTGATATTGAGAAATTTATCAGAATGAATCTTTTGGCTTAAAAGACAGTAATTTATGTTATAATAAATATTCCGAAAACTTTACAGGATGTGTCAGAGCGCGAAAATCAAGTCCGACAGGCAGTGTTTTCACCGGATGGAAAGAAACAAAGGAAACCATAACCATTTATCAGACATACAGAGAATGGTATAACTTGGACTGGCAGTAGTCACACACTTTTTGTGCTCTGCACTTTGTGAATGGCAGGGAAACTTAATCAGTAAGAAAATTGAGAAATTATCTCAGAATTGATTTTACGGTCCATCAGGCAGTAAATTATGCTATAATGAGACCTGCAAAAGACTTGGATAAGATTTTCAAATAAAAGTATAACGATTAAATGTATAAGGAACAGGAGAAGCTTATGGGATTATTTGATTTATTAAGGAAAAAGAAAACAGAGACGGTTCCATCCAATTCAAATGAGAGTACAAAGAATAAAGGTTCTTTTCTATCTTTTGTATTGTTAGATGAGCCTGTTTTCTCATTGGAGCAGCTGGTTTCAGACTTGAAGGAGGACTGGAACATTGATATCCAAAAAGACGATAAGGCAGAAATGGACTTAGAAAATGTAACCGCTGTTTTTTCTGTGGATAATATGCTGGCAACCATAGGCTTGATTCCGGCACCAGTGCCAGATGATGAGGCGGTACATAATGCGGAAACAAATTTCCGCTGGAAAGAAGCAGTTGAAGTCACAAAATCTCATAGGGCGCATTTAGTTGTGGCTGTCTTGTCACAGGATAAGCCAATGATAGAAGCAGGAACTCTGTTGGTTAAACTTGGTGCGGCTTGTTTGAAACAACAGCATGCAATCGCCATTAATACAGCAGGTACCGTGATGGAACCTAATGTCTATAAGGAATATGCAAAAGATGCAATTGCAGATGGCATGTTTCCAATTTTAGATTTGGTATTCTTTGGTATTTACAGTAATGACAATGGTAAAACAATCAGCGGCTATACCTTTGGCTTACAAAATTTTAATAAGGATGAGATAGAGATTTTGGATAGCCATCACTCTGCATCGGAAGTATTTGAACTTTTAATTAACATTGCAAGCTATGTTGTCGAATCAGATGCGATATTAAAAGACGGTGAAACCATCGGATTTTCTGAAGAACAGAAGCTGCCAATCATAAAATCCAAAAGCAGGGTTCTTGATTTTGATACATTAAAGATAGGGTTTTAGCAGGCAGGTTAAACACAATATTGGATTTAAAGGGAAAAGAGCGTATATCGATAAATGTTATATATTGTTACGAATATAAGTACAAAAAGCAAAATCGGACAGCCCTATTTAAAAATTGACGGTTCTCCATGTAAAATTTACCGTGATTGTATAGAGTGGAAGGTATCTGGTACACATACGATTACAGCCGGATATGGTAACAGAGAAAATTTGAAACAGCAAATTTACATTGATGATAGTGACCATTGGTATCAATACAAAGTTCCCCTGATTATATGGGGAACCGGAAGGTTAATTAAAATTTCAGAACGCAAATATAAACGATTAAAACGGTGGTGTTATTTTTCCAGAAGTTTTATGGGGGAAACAGCATTTTTAATTTTGGGGTTGCTGTATTTGGTTATAGTCATGACAGTTTTACTGGTGTGCATATATTTTATCTGATAAAATAATAACGAATATCATGCAGTCGTACAGTACTAATAATGAAGCTGCACTGTAACATACAGGAAAATACAGGGGATATACATTGAAGAAGAAAAGATTAATTATATCAGTAATCTTTGTGATTGTCTTTTTACTTGTAATCTTATTTTCTATCGTCAGATTTTATGTTTGGGGATATTGGGGCTATCACAGATGGGGATATTATGAATACGGAACCTATGATGATTTTAAAACATATCAATATGATTTTGAAAGTGTGAAAGAAGCGCTATCTGATACAGGCTTATACTACATTTCAGTCAAAAATGCAGAGGAAGATAACCAGTACCGTATTACAGAAAAAACAGAATTAAACATTATTCCTGCACACACTGATACGGAGCTTCCCTTGTCAGATACACAGAAAGAAAGTCTTGCCAGCATATTGATGCATTCCTATGGATATCAGTATAATTATATTGGTTTTGCATGGATTAGCGTTACGGATGATTCTGTTTTTTTTGAATATGATGCCAATGGCTCCGGTATCATGTACACAGAACATATTAAGAAACAGATAAAAGAACTGGAAGAAAAGTCTGTTTATGATAATGAAAAATACGGCTATACCAAATTAGGAAAAAACTGGTATGGAGTGTATCGATAAGCGGATATTGGTTTTAAACTTTAGAAAAATGGATTTTGAGAACGGAGGCTGACACAATGAAAGTAAAGATGCAAACACACCCAGAAACAAAAGAAATAAAAAATATAATATTGATTGTCTGTTTTGTAATGCTTGCGTTCACTAATGGATGCGGAACGGATAAGCTTGAAAACCCGAATGAAATTTCTAACACCAATGAGCAGGCAGATAAATATAATCTCTTTGATACCAATGATATTGTAAGCAGACATGAAAGTTCTGATACGAATGGTATTGTGGAAAATTATGATGAGATGCGTGACGGAACATGGAAAGCAGACGGCATTACATACAAGTACCGTTTAGAATTAAAGGGAACCATGCCAAACGCTGCCGGTGAAAGCCGTTTTGTCGTATTGACGAATAATAAAGATATTTCCTTTGACGAGGTGGCAAAAAGCATATTCAGCAGCAGCTCTAACGACTGGCTGGATAGAAGCCAGACCATAATTGTAGAAATGTATTAACCCTTTATCTGATTCAGAATTTAAAGAAAGCGAGCAAACACAAATGACACCAATGATGGAAATGTACTGTAAAACAAAGGAAGAATATAAGGACTGTATTCTATTTTACCGCTTAGGTGATTTTTATGAAATGTTCTTTGATGATGCCATTACTGCATCAAGGGAGCTGGAAATCACCTTGACCGGCAAGGACTGCGGTATGGAAGAACGTGCTCCCATGTGCGGGATTCCCTATCATGCCTATGAAAATTACATGAACCGTCTGGTGGAAAAGGGGTATAAGGTTGCCATCTGTGAGCAGGTGGAAGACCCGAAGCAGGCAAAGGGTCTTGTCAAACGCGAGGTTGTCCAGATTGTAACTCCCGGAACCAATATGAGCGTTGGAAGCCTTAATGAGACAAAAAATAACTATCTGATGAGTATATTTTATGATGACAAATATGGCATTTCCTTTGCAGACATTACCACCGGTGATTTCTTTACCACTGAGGTGGAATCTTTTTCCAAAGTAATGGATGAGATTTCCAAGTTTGCTCCGGTGGAGATATTGGTAAATGAAGCGGTTTCTTTAGAAGAAAACGGAAGTATCGGTATCAGTCTCTCCAATCTCCGGGAAAAGGACCACACCATGATTACCGTAATGGAAGACTGGTATTACGATTATGATATGGATGAACGTTTAATCAAAGACCAGTTCCATATGATGAATCTGGAGGGACTGGGCTTAAAGGATTATCCAAATGCAGTACGTTCCGTTGGCTGTCTGCTTTATTATCTAAAGGACACCCAGAAGGGCTCTGTAGACCATATCAATCATATCAGCACCTATCACGTAGAGGATTTTGTCGTGCTGGACAGTGCTTCCAGACGCAATCTGGAGCTTTGTGAAACTATGCGGGATAAAAACAAGCGGGGCTCCCTGCTCTGGGTACTGGATAAAACCAAGACCGCAATGGGTGCCAGAATGCTTCGTTCCATGGTGGAACAGCCCTGCATCCGCAAGGAAATGATTGAAAACCGTTTAGATGCCATTGAGGCTCTTAACAATTCCATGATAACCCGGGATGAATTAAGAGAGTACCTAAGCGCAGTCTATGATTTAGAGCGCCTGATGACACGAATTACACTGAAGACTGCAAACCCAAGGGATTTGATTGCCTTTAAAAATTCTATTGCCATTTTACCCCACGTGAAAGCAATTTTGCAGGAGTTTGACAAGGGACTTTTGGCGGAATATGAGCAGGAATTAGATGAACTGACGGACCTGTGCACAGCAATTGAGGCGGCGATTGTGGATGAGCCTCCAATCCTTGTAAAAGAAGGCGGCATCATCAGGGACGGTTATAATGAAACGGTAGACATGTTAAAAAATGCCAAATCAGACGGCAAAAACTGGCTGATTGAGTTAGAAGCGAAAGAGCGGGAAGCTACCGGAATTAAAAATCTGAAGATTAAATTCAACAAGGTCTTCGGGTATTATTTTGATGTCACAAATTCCTTTAAAAATATGGTGCCGGAGCATTTTATCCGGAAGCAGACCCTTGCCAATTCGGAGCGGTATTCCTCTGACGAGCTGGAGGATATTGCAGGCAAGATTCTGGGTGCAGAAGACCGCTTATTTGGTCTGGAGTATGATTTGTTTGTGGAGCTCCGGGATAATCTCGCAAAAGAAGTAAAACGGGTGCAGAAGACGGCAAAAATCATTGCAGATTTGGACGCTCTGGCATCCCTTGCCTACGTTGCGGAGAAGAATCATTTTGTCCGTCCGTCCATCAACGAGGAGGGACGGATTGAAATTAAGGAGGGACGCCATCCGGTGGTGGAAAAGGTGCTGGATAACGATTCTTTCATCACTAATGACACGCTATTAGACAACGATTTAAACCGGGTATCCATTATCACCGGACCGAATATGGCTGGTAAATCCACCTATATGCGGCAGGTGGCATTAATCGTGTTAATGGCACAGATTGGCTCTTATGTACCGGCACAGTCGGCGGATATCGGTATTGTGGACCGCATTTTTACCCGCGTAGGGGCATCCGATGATTTAGCCTCCGGGCAGAGTACCTTTATGGTGGAAATGAGCGAGGTTGCCAATATCCTGAGAAATGCCACCGCAAACAGTTTGCTGATATTAGATGAAATCGGACGGGGAACCTCTACCTATGACGGACTTTCCATTGCATGGGCGGTGGTTGAATACATAAGCTCTAAGGATTTATTAGGCGCAAAGACCTTATTTGCCACCCATTACCATGAACTGACAGAATTAGAGGGAAAGCTCGAAAGCGTGAACAATTACTGTATTTCAGTCAAGGAATCCGGAGAGGATATTGTATTTTTGCGTAAAATCATCAAAGGCGGTGCGGATAAAAGCTATGGTATCCAGGTGGCAAAGCTTGCCGGGGTGCCGGAAGTGGTGTTGGCAAGAGCAAGGGAGATTGCTGCTGAATTATCGGAACACGATATTACCGTTACTGCGGCGGCAGACATTATGCCAAAGGTACTGGAAAACACAGCAAAGGGAAAAGGCAGAAAGGGAAACAACAAAGATACAGACGGCCAGTTATCCCTGTTTGGCAATGCTGAGGAATCCAGTGTTGTGGCAGATATTAAGGCATTGGATTTATCCAATATGACGCCGATGAAGGCATTGCTGTATCTGAATGATTTACAGGAACGGTTGAAATAAAAAAGGATGATAATGTTATGTATTTGATTTCAGCTTATTTTGATGATGAAACAACATTTAAAATACAACAATATATCAATCAGATTGCCCAAAAAACAGGGAATACCTTTATGCTTGATGGCTGTGTACCGCCACATATCACATTATCTTCTTTTGAAACCAGACAGGAAGAACAGATAATCTCCCTGTTGAAACAAAATGTTAAAGATATAAGACAAGGAAAGGTACAGTGGACTTCCGTCAGTGCATTTTTACCCTATGTAATTTTCCTGTCGCCAGTGCTCAATCAATACCTGCACAATCTGTCTGAACAGATTTATTCCTGCATCCGTCAGGCAGAGGATATCCGTATTCGCCCATGTTACCAGCCCTTTAGCTGGATGCCGCATACCACTGTCGGAAAGAAATTATCCAAAACGGAGATGCAGGCAGCATTTCAAGTGTTACAGCATCAGTTTGGACCATTTTCCGGATATGTTACGAAAATAGGACTGGCAAAGACAAATCCATATACAAATCTGGCAGTTTTTGAGCTAAAAGAAGGAGAATCCCAATGATAAAGATTTTAGACCAATCAACCATAAACAAAATAGCAGCCGGTGAGGTGGTGGAACGGCCATCCTCTGTGGTAAAGGAATTAGTGGAAAATGCCATAGATGCAGGAGCAACCGCCATTACAGTAGAAATCAAAGAAGGGGGCATGTCCTTTATACGAATTACGGATAATGGTGCCGGTATTGAAAAGGAAGAGGTTCCAACCGCCTTTGTACGTCATGCCACCAGCAAAATTATGACGATTGAAGATTTGTTAAGTGTTAGCTCTTTAGGGTTTCGTGGTGAAGCACTTGCCAGCATTGCAGCCGTTTCCCAGGTGGAGTGTATCACCAAAACTGCCCATGCTCTGACGGGAATCCGTTACGAGATTCACGGAAGCAAGGAAATTTCCAGCGAGGAAATCGGAGCTCCTGCCGGAACAACGATTATTGTCCGGAATTTGTTCTACAACGTTCCGGCAAGAAAGAAATTTTTAAAGACTGCCATGACGGAAGGGAGCTATATTACCGAACTGATTACGAGGCTTTCTTTATCCCATCCGGAGGTTTCCTTTAAATATATTATGAACGGAAGCAACAAGATTGCCACATCGGGAAACGGCAAGCTCCAGGACGTTATTTATCACATTTATGGAAAGGATGTATCTGCCAATCTGCTGCCGGTAAAACGCTCTGTGGGTGATTTTGCGGTGGAGGGCTACATCGGAAAAGCCTATGTATCCAAAGGAAACCGCAGCTTTGAGCACTATTTTGTAAACGGAAGATATATCCGAAGCAATATTGTGACCAAGGCGATTGAAGAGGCATACAAGTCCTTTGTCATGATTCACAAATTTCCATTTACCGCATTGCATTTTACGCTGGATAGTAATAAACTGGATGTCAATGTCCATCCTACTAAGATGGAATTTAAATATGCGGATGGCGAGCAGCTTTTCGGGTTTGTAAAGGAGAGTGTGCGACAGGCATTATTAGAAGAGGAAATGATACAGGATGTCTCTCTGCGAACTGCTAAAGAAGAACGTGCCATTACCATAGAACAGCAGCGGAAGAGTACCCTTCGCGTACCGGAGCCTTTTGAAAAGGAGGCGAGAGCACTCCGGTACCAGCAGGCGGTTGCCAGTCACCAGGCGGAGGTGCAAAGGAAGAGCTTGCAGGCGCAGATTACGCAGAATGTTTCAAATCCTGAAATTCCAAAAACAAATCAGGAGACGGATATATCCCAAGCAAACATGCAAAGGGAACCTCTTATAAAACAAGACACCAGTTCAGCTGTGCAGCAGGTAAAGCAGGAGCTTCCCACAGAAAAAGAGGAGCTTATACATGCTAATCCGCAGGATGCCGTTGCGTCTGTCAAAACAGAAGATATTCCGCCGGCAGGAACAAATGAACAGCTGGTTATGCCGGTAGAACAGTTTATTTCGGAAGATGCCAGAAAAAAACACCATCTCATCGGGCAGGTGTTTAAAACCTACTGGATGATTGAATATGATGAGAAGCTGTATATCGTAGACCAGCATGCTGCCCATGAAAAGGTTATGTTTGAACGGTTAATGAAACAGCAGGAGAATAAGCAGGTACTTTCCCAGCAGCTTCTGCCTCCCAAGGTATTACATTTAGACAGCGTGGAACACGAAGCAGTTCTCAGCCATATGGAATTATTTGAACAGACCGGTTTTGATATAGAAAATTTTGGAGATGATTCCATTGTGGTAAGAGCCATGCCGGATGATATTATGGGAGTTGACCCGCAGCTCTTATTTGATGCGCTGTTAAATGCCTTAACGGAAGACAGGGGGAATTTAAGCATTGATTTCTTTGTGGAAAAGCTTTCGGGTATGGCATGCAAGGCAGCGATTAAGGGAAATACGGAAATTACTGCCATGGAGGCAGACAAGCTGATTGATGAAATGTTAACGCTGGATAACCCATACAACTGCCCACATGGCAGACCGACCATGATTTCCCTTACAAAGACAGAATTAGAGCGAAAATTTAAGAGAATCCAGAATTAAGAGGATGTGAACAGAATGGAGATACAGACAACCAAAAAGCCGCTGGTCATATTAACCGGACCGACTGCTGTGGGAAAGACAGCATTGTCTATTATGCTGGCAAAAGCCATAGGAGGCGAAATCATTTCGGCGGATTCCATGCAGGTGTACCGTTATATGGACATAGGAACTGCTAAAATAAAACCAGAAGAAACAGAAGGAGTCCCGCATCATCTGATTGATGTATTGAATCCGACGGAGGATTTTAATGTGACTGCATTCCAGACCATGGCAAAGCAGGCGATAAATGAGATATATTCCAGAGGCAGGATTCCCATTGTGGCAGGAGGAACCGGATTTTATATCCAGTCCCTTTTATATGACATTTCTTTTGAAGAGACGGAGGTTTCCTTCTACCGGGAAGAATTAACTGCCTATTATGAAGCCTATGGTGCCCATGCATTACACGAAGAGTTAAAGAAGGTTGACCCGGTATCCTATGAGCAGATACATGAGAATAACGTGAAGCGTGTTATCCGGGCTCTGGAATTTTATCATGACACAGGATATCCGATTTCGGAACACAACAAAGCACAGCGTCAAAAGGAATCTCCCTATAATTTTGAATATTTCGTGCTGAATGATGACAGGGAGGTTTTGTATAGAAGGATTGAGAAGCGCATTGATATTATGATGGAACAGGGATTGATTGAAGAGGTACAGGGTCTTTTAGACTATGGCTGCCAGCCGGATATGGTCTCCATGCAGGGGCTGGGATACAAGGAAATCATCTCCTATCTGAATGGAGAGTGCTCTTTGGAAGAAGCGGTTTACATTCTGAAGCGGGATACCCGTCATTTTGCAAAACGCCAGCTGACATGGTTCCGCCGGGAGAAAGAGGTTACCTGGGTAGACAGGACAGCTTTTTCATCTGAGGAGGAAATACTTGAATATATGTTAAACCGGTTATTTCAAAAACATATCATAGATTAGACACAGTATAATGATACAGTTATGATACATTTGGATTGTAAACGTTAGAGGAGGACAGGATGTTGGAAGATTATTTGGAAAATGCCTATCAGCAGATGGGAATATCAAAAGAGGTATGTCATCTATGCCAGGAGATAGAAGAATCTTTAAAAAACCGTTTTGAGGAGATTGACAAGATAACCGAATGCAACCAGTTAAAGGTTTTACGGGCTATGCAGAAGTACCAGGTGTCAGAGGCACATTTAGCACCTACCACAGGTTATGGATATAACGATATCGGACGGGAGACACTGGAAAAAGTGTATGCCGAGATTTTCGGGACAGAGGCAGCATTAGTGCGTTCTCAGATTACCTGTGGAACCCATGCCCTGGCGCTTGCACTGTCTGCCAATTTAAGACCGGGGGATGAACTGATTTCACCGGTGGGAAAGCCTTACGATACCATGGAGGAGATTATTGGAATCCGCCCGTCAAAGGGCTCCCTGGCTGAGTACGGTGTGACTTATAAGCAGGTTGAACTGTTAGAGAATGGCACCTTTGATTATGATGCTATCAGGAAAGCAATTTCCGGCAGGACAAAAATGGTAACCATCCAGCGTTCCAAGGGATATCTTACCCGCCCGACCTTCAGTGTAGCGCAGATTGGAGAGCTGATTTCCTTTATCAAGGGTATTAATCCCGATATTATCTGCATGGTAGACAACTGTTATGGCGAATTTGTTGAGCTTACCGAGCCCTCCAATGCAGGTGCGGATATGGTGGTTGGCTCGTTGATTAAGAATCCCGGTGGAGGACTGGCACCTATAGGCGGTTATATATGCGGAACAAAGGAGTGTGTGGAAAATGCTTATTTTCGTCTGACTGCTCCGGGACTTGGAGGAGAAGTAGGTGCAACACTTGGTGTCAACAAGGATTTCTTCCAAGGGTTATTTAATGCTCCGCAGGTAGTAAATGGAGCCTTAAAAGGTGCTGTTTTTGCGGCTAATCTTTATGAAAAATTAGGCTTTGAATGTACACCAAACAGCACGGAATCCAGGCACGATATTATTCAGGCAGTTACTTTCCATGACCCGGAAAAGGTAATTGCATTCTGTGAGGGAATCCAGTATGCTGCACCAATTGATTCCCATGTGACGCCAACACCTTGGGCAATGCCTGGTTATGACTGTGATGTTATTATGGCTGCCGGAGCGTTTATATCCGGTGCTTCCATAGAGTTATCTGCAGATGCGCCGATGCATGAGCCGTATACCGTTTATTTCCAGGGCGGACTTTCTTACCATCACGCAAAGTTTGGCATTATGAAATCCCTTTCCCAGTTAGAAAAAAAGGGGTTAATTAAAGTAAACTTGTAGAATTTATTTAAATATGGTATGATAATCCAATGTGATTTTTAATACGGTTTATAGATACCGGAGGAAGCCTGTTTACTGTTGGATTTATATGGGTTATCTTGGGATAAAGGAGTTTTAAGAATATGGCAGTTGGAAATTCACGAAAAAATAACTGGGTATTAGTAGTCATTTTATTATGTGGCATTGTACTGGGAGGATATCTGGGAACACTGGCGTCAAAAATCAGTTTTTTGAGCTGGTTAGGGTATGGAAATACCTTTGGACTTACCTCTCCGATTGTTTTGGATTTAGGAATATTGGTAGTAACCTTCGGTCTGACGATTACAATTAATATTGCAAGTATTATCGGTCTGATTATTGGTATTATTGTATACCGGCTAATCTAAAGGATGGTGAAAATATGGATTTTCATGATAAAAAGGTAATTCCACCAAAATATATTTATCTGTTTATGGCATTTATCTGCTTTGTTTTGTTGTTCTTTTCTGTAATTTTTGAAAGCAGATTTTCGCCGTTAAAGGCTGTTACCAGTGCGGTTATTACACCTATGCAGTCTGGTGTGAACGAAGTGGGTTCCTCTATATATAACAGTGTGTCAAATCAGAAGGAAAAAAATGCCTTAATTGAGGAGAACAAAAAGCTTACAGAGCAGCTGGCAGAATATTCTGCACAGATTAAGGTATATGAACAGGAAAATTATGAGCTGAAGCGGCTGCAGGAGCTTTTGAACTTAAAAGAGCAATATGTGGATTATAACACCATCGGGGCGAGAGTGATTGCTACGGATTCCACAAACTGGTTTTATACCTTCGTCATTGACAAGGGGTCAGAGGATGGTGTTAAGGTGGGTTGTAATATTCTGGCTGGAAATGGTCTTGCAGGTATTGTAACAGAGGCAGGCTCGAACTATGCAAAGGTACGTTCCATCATTGACGATAACAGCAATGTCAGCGCCAATATCTCTGGAACGGAAACTCTCTGTACGGTTTCCGGTGATTTGTCCCTTATGAAGGAAGGATATATCAATGTAGGCTACATCAATAAGATGGATACGATAGAAGAGGGAGCAGAGCTTGTTACCTCCCATGTAAGCGATAAATTTCTTCCGGGACTTTTAATCGGTTATATTACAGATGTCCAGATGGATGCCAATAATTTAACAAAATCAGCCAAATGTATACCGGTTGTGGATTTTAATAATCTTCAGGAAGTACTGGTTATTCTTGATTTAAAAGCAGATTACAATACAAATTCCGATAATAAGAATATATATGACAGCATTCAGAGCACAGAGGACACCACAACAGAACAGTCGTCTACAGAGGGCACCTCACAGGATAACGACCCTGGTACCGGTGACAATACAACGGAGGAAGAGAGCACCAATGATTTAGAGGGAAATAACAACCCGGATAATACGAGTGAGTCTCAGACTGAACAGGGAAATTAGTGAGACAATGGAGAATAAGATAATATGAAACGATGTATCACAATTGGAATTATTATTATCATATGTTTTTTATGCCAGTCGACGGTTTTTCATTTTCTGGAGCTGTCCGGAGTAGTACCGAATCTTTTGCTGATTGTCACAATGTCTTTTGGCTTGATGCGGGGAAGACGGGAAGGTCTGCTGGTTGGATTTTTTTCGGGACTGTTAATTGATATTTTCTTTGGAAGCGTCCTTGGACCTTATGCTTTTATCTATATGTCCATGGGTTATATTAACGGATTTTTCCACCGGATTTACTATGTGGAAGATGTACTCCTGCCAATGATAATGATTACCCTCAATGATTTTATATATAATATTATTATATATGTTGTGTATTTTCTTTTGAGGAACAGGCTGGATTTTGTGTATTATCTGAAAACAGTCATCCTGCCGGAAATGATATATACAATACTAATTACGTTGTTTTTTTATAAAATACTGGTTCGCATTAATTTACGGTTAAAAAAGGTTAAAGAGGCGGAATAACATGATTAAAGAACTGCTGCGTGCAATGAAAGAATATATAATTGAATATATTTCCCATCGTCTGTTCATTGTATCTGTTGTAATCTTCGTTCTTTTTGCAATGCTGATTGGAAGATTATTCAAGCTTCAGATTATTGAAGGGGAAGAGCACTTAGACAATTTTACTTATAAGTCCAAGAAGACCCTGACGGTGGAAGCATCCAGAGGTAATATATTTGACTGTAACGGAAAATTATTAGCTTATAACCAGCTGGCATATTCAGTGACCTTTGAGAACAGCACGAAGCTTTCGGAAATTGCCGCTGAGAATAATGTTTCTGAAAATTCCTTAAAAAATTCAATTGTATACAAAACCATTCAGATTTTAGAAAAAAATGGGGATACTATCAGTGTTGATTTTCCGATTGTATTAGATAAAAAGGGTAATTTCAAATTCAACACCTCGTCTGATACGGAACGCCTGCGTTTTCTGGCAGAGGCGTATGGCAAGTCCTCCGCAGAGGAATTGACGGAGGAACAGCAGAATGCAACGGCACAGGATATATATGAGTATCTGGCAGGAAAGGATTTATTTGATGTCTCATCTGAATACGAATTGGAAGAAGCCTTGAAGATTATAGAGGTGCGTTATGCCCTTTGGCTGAACCGTTTCCAGCAGTATATTTCTGTCACGATTGCAAGAGATATCAGTGACGAAAGCGTAGCGGAATTAAATGAGAACAGCTCCGATTTAATGGGTATTGATGTGGTTGTGGATTCCATCCGTGTCTACAATGATTCGGAATATTTTGCCCATATCATTGGATATATCGGCGCTATTTCCACCGATGAAATGGAGACCTATAATGAGGACCTGTCAGAGAAGAACCAGTATAGCAGCAATGATATGATAGGAAAAACCGGTTTAGAGCAGAGATACGAAAGCACGCTTCGAGGCACCAATGGCATTGAGGAAATCTATGTTGACAATCTGGGAAAGATAATTGAGCGTACCGCTGCGGAGGATTCTGTTGCAGGACAGGATATTTATCTGACGATTGACTCTGATTTGCAGAAATACTGTTATGATACGCTGGAAAAAGAGATAGCCAGTGTATTGCTGACCAATATAACAGATAAAGAAGTGGATGAAGAGGATAATACAAACAAGCAGATTCCGATTTCGGATGTATATTTTGCATTATTTGATAACAATGCCCTGGATATTACCCATTTGTCATCTGACAAAGCGGGAACCTATGAGACAATGGTCAACAATACCTTAAATTCCACAAGGGATTATGTATTATCGAGAATACGCCAGATACTGACCGCAGAAAACACAGCTATTAACAATCTGGATACGGAATATACCGCATACATGGAATATATTTATTCCACTCTTTCAGAGAACGGAATTTATAATACCAAGAAAATTGAGAGCACGGATGAAACCTATAAGGAATATACAGCCGGTAATATTTCACTGGGAACCTTTTTGCAATATGCCATTAACCAGGGTGCCATTGACATTTCCTCTTTTGAGCTTTCCAGTGATTACTATGATTCCCAGGAGGTCTATAGTGCGTTAGTGGATTACATGGAGAATATTCTCTCTAATGACACGGAATTCGACAAATTAATCATGAAATACATGATAAAATCGAAAAATGTGAGCGGCACACAGATTGTTTATATTCTCTTTGAACAGGGTGTCCTGGATAAGGAGAATGACAAGGATTACAGTGATTTTGTTTCAGGAAAGCTTTCTGATTACAAGTTCATCCGGAAGAAAATTGATAATTTGGAGATTACGCCTGCACAGCTTGCGCTGGACCCATGTGAGGGCTCTGTTGTAGTTACGGATGTGGATACCGGAGAGATACTGGCAATGGTCAGCTATCCAAGTTATGATAATAACCTGTTGACAAACTCGGTTGACCCGGATTATTATGCCAAATTAATTGCGGATAAAACAAAACCATTATATAATCGTGCAACCCAGCAGAGAACTGCGCCGGGCTCTACTTATAAAATGCTTACCACGATTGCAGCAGTAGAAGAGGGCGCAATTAATCTTAATACGACTATTGATGCGGAGGGCATTTTTGACAAGGCAGACCCTCCTCCAAAATGTTGGATTTATCCTGGCAAGCATGGTACAATTGGTATTGAGGAGGCATTAGAGGTTTCCTGTAACTACTTCTTTTATGAGGTGGGATACCGCTTAGGCGGTGGCGATAACAATTTTTCGGATTCTGTAGGATTATCCAAGCTGTCCAAATATGCGTCTTTATTTGGACTGGATACAAATTCCGGTATTGAATTGGATGAGATTGCACCAAAGGTGTCAGATGAAACGGTAGTGCGAAGTGCCATTGGACAGGGAACAAATTCTTATACACCGACCCAGCTTTCCCGTTATGTGACTACCATTGCCACCAGTGGAACCTGTTATGATTTAAGCATCATAAAGGAAATCAAAGATATAGAGGGAGCCACTACCTACGAAAATCCACATAACATCCATGGTACAGTGGATATTGACTCTGCATTATGGACTACTGTGCATAACGGTATGCGACGGGTTGTGGAAAACCATACTCCGGAAGAGATGCTAATCAACCAGATTGATGTGGATGTTGCCGGCAAGACAGGTACTGCGGAGGAGAATCTTGCAAGACCTGCCCATGCGTTATTTGTTTCATATGCGCCGTTTGAGAAACCGGAAATATCCGTGACAACGGTTATTCCTTATGGATATTCTTCCGGTAATGCCGAGGAGCTGGCAGGATTTATTTATGCATATTACTTTGACCCGGATAAGCTGGAGAACGCCTCCATTACCGGTAATGTAAATATGTCCGACTAATAGGTATGGAATATAATGGACATGCAGTTAATTTTGCTTGAGACATTAGGAGACAAACTATGAGAAATACTGTTATAATTAAAGGGAATCGATATGGTATCTCAATTGTGTTAGACAAGGAAACTGGGTTTTCTAAGCTGTTAGAGGATTTAGCACTGAAGCTGGAAAACGCAGAGGAATTTTTTGACTGTGAAAAGCAATTGGCAGTTACCTTTGAGGGAAGAAGCCTTTCCAATGAGGAGCTGGACCAGGTTTTATCCGTAATTGAGAATAATTCCCGATTGAATATCCAGTATGTCATGGATGAGAACAGTGATTTGGAAGCTACTTTTTTTGATATTATCCAGACGGCAAAGGCTGCTGAGCCGGAGGAAAAGAAACCGGAACCGGAACTGATTGAGGTAACAGCCATGCCGGATATAGCGGCAGCTCCTTCCGATTGGGATGCAATGGAGGATGTGCCGGCGAAGGAGGATAATACCGGCATGTTTTATAAGGGAACGCTTCGTTCCGGACAAACACTGGAAACGAGAGACTCACTTGTCATTATAGGAGATGTGAATCCGGGAGCCAATGTAATTGCCGGAGGCAATATTGTAATTATCGGTGCCTTAAAGGGAAGTGTGGCGGCTGGCAGTAACGGAAATACAAATGCCTTTGTTATGGCGCTGTCCATGGAACCAATCCAGATTCAGATTGCAGATATTATAGCCAGAAGCTCTGACACCAAAAAGGTTTCCAAATCCAAAAAAGAGGCTATGATTGCATCAATTGTTAACAATCAAATCTGTATTGACCCGGTTTCGAAAACGGCAATACAGGATATACATTTTTAAATATAATTAGGGAGGATAAAATATGAGTGAAGTAATTGTAATAACGTCTGGAAAGGGTGGGGTAGGTAAAACCACCACTACTGCAAACGTTGGAACCGGATTAGCGAAACTGGATAAAAAGGTAGTATTAATTGATACGGATATCGGACTGAGAAATCTGGATGTGGTGATGGGTCTGGAGAATCGTATTGTGTACAATCTTGTTGATGTGGTAGAGGGCAACTGCCGTTATAAACAGGCATTGATTAAAGATAAAACCTATCCTAATCTTTTCCTTCTTCCATCTGCCCAGACAAAGGACAAGACATCTGTCACACCAGAACAGATGAAAAAGCTGGTGGAAGAGTTAAAGAAAGAATTTGACTATATTATTCTGGACTGTCCGGCAGGTATTGAGCAGGGCTTTAAAAATGCCATTGCAGCAGCGGACAGAGCCTTGATTGTGACAACTCCTGAGGTATCTGCCATCCGTGATGCAGACCGGATTATTGGTCTGTTAGAGGCAAACGATATCAAGAAAATTGATTTGATTGTAAACCGTATCCGTATGGACATGGTAAAACGTGGAGAAATGATGTCAATAGAAGATGTTGTGGAAATCCTTGCAATTGATTTAATCGGAGCGGTACCGGATGATGAAAACATTGTTATTTCCACAAACCAGGGACAGCCGTTGGTAGGAGACAATTCCCTTGCGGGAAGAGCATACTTTAATATTTGTAAGAGAGTTATGGGAGAAGATGTAGAATTCCTGGATTTAAATGATTCCGGTTTTTTAAAGAAACTATCCAAGTTTTTCAAGAAGTCTAACTAAAGATTGGAGCGAATATTATGGGATTATTTGATTTATTTAACAAAAAGAAAACATCTGGCGACTATGCAAAGGACCGTTTAAAGCTGTTATTGGTTTCTGACCGGGCAAATTGTTCACCGGATATCATGGAACAGATTAAAAATGATATTATCGAGGTTATTTCAAGATATATGGAGATTGATGCAAGCGGACTGGATATTCAGATTACACAGACAGAATCTGAAGGCGGACACGGAACCGTTCCTGCCCTCTATGCAAATATTCCAATTAAGGATTTGAAATCAAAATCTGTCAAGTAATAATTTTTACACCAGGATAGTAGGAGAGTACAATGTTAGAAAAATACCATTTACGCAATTATAACTTCAAATTGTTACTACTGGTTCTGTTTGCATGTATTTTTGGAACATTGATGATTAACAGTGCCGACAGTTCCTATTTAAAGAAACAGGTATTGGGAATGGTTGTCTGTTTAATCGGTATGATAGTGTTGTCTTTAATTGACTACAAATTTATCCGGAAGTTTCAAGCATTACTTTATGTAATTAACCTTGCATTGCTGCTGGCGGTTTTATTATTTGGAACCTCGGCAAACGGAGCCCAGCGCTGGCTGGGGTCGGAGGACTTAATTACAGTACAGCCATCTGAATTTGCTAAAATTATTATGATTATCTGTGCTGCCCACTATTTGACAGAGCATAAGGATTCCATTAATTCGTTTAAAACCCTTATGGGGTATGCTCTGCTTTGTGCAGTGCCGCTGGCTCTGATTATAACACAGCCGGATTTATCCACCACAATTGATATCTTCGTAATTTTGTGTGTCATGATTTTTGTGGCAGGCTTAAGCTATAAGATTATCGGAATTGCAATTTTATGCTTTATTCCTCTTGCTGGCAGCTTTATCTGGTATATAAAGCGTCCGAATCCGCTGTTTTTTAAGGAATATCAGATACAGAGAATCCTTTCATTCCTATATCCGGAGGATTATGTATCTACGACACAATACCAGCAGGATAATTCGGTTATGGCAATTGGTTCCGGACAGTTGTTTGGAAAGGGACTGAATAATTCTACTCTGGCAACGGTAAAGGATGCAAATCTGATTTCAGAACAGCAAACGGATTTCATTTTCTCCGTGGTGGGAGAGGAACTGGGTTTTGTGGGAAGTGTTCTTATTATTGTAATTTTGGGGCTAATTGTGGTACAATGTATACGGACTGCACGCAAAGCAAATGATGATATGGGAATGTACATTGCAACGGGAGTTGCAACCTTAATTGGCTTCCAGACATTTATCAATATTGGAGTTGCGACATCCTTACTGCCAAATACAGGTATTCCACTTCCGTTTATCAGTTATGGGTTATCTTCATTGGTAAGTTGCTGTGCAGCCATCGGATTAGTTTTAAATGTATCCTTACAGCGAAGAAAATACTAGATTTGGAGGGGAGATAATGAATATTGGGTTAATTGCACATGATGCGAAGAAAAAACTAATGCAGAATTTTTGTATTGCATATAGGGGTATACTTTGTAAACACGAGTTGTATGCTACCGGAACGACAGGGCGGCTGATTGAAGAGGTAACCAATTTAACGGTACATAAATATCTGGCAGGTCATTTGGGGGGAGAACAACAGCTGGGCTCAGAGATTGAACACAATGATATTGACATGGTTATCTTTTTGAGAGACCCGCAGACACCAAAATCCCATGAGCCGGATATTAACAATATTTTTATGTTATGTGATATACATAATATTCCTTTAGCTACAAATTTAGCAACCGCAGAATTGCTGGTAAAAGCATTAGACCGAGGAGATTTAGATTGGCGTGAAATGTTCAAATAAAAAAATCAGAAAAAAATCAATTTTTATGATAACATTACTGCTCTGCGTTTTACCCTTAACGGGATGCGGAAACAATCGTGGGTATAATGTGGAGGAACCGCTTCATATCAGCTCAGGTGTTAATTTGCCGATTGTAAGACCCGCTGGTCTTGCAGCAGAGAATGTTGTGATTCCATATGATGCCTATGTTTATGATGACTCGAAAATGGAATACGAAGCCGGACTTCTGATTAATCAGACCAAGAATACAGTTGTCTGTGCTGTAAATCCACACAAACGGATTTATCCTGCCAGTATGACAAAAATTTTAACGGCTCTTGTTGTAATGGAAGCAGTGGAGAAGGGACAGATTTCCCTGACCGATACGGTGGTAATACAGAAAAAAATTGAATTTAATGAAGATAATGTTACCGTATTAGGCTTAGAGCCTGGCGACTATATCACAGTGGATGAATTATTGCACGGACTGCTCATTTCTTCTTATAATGACTGCGCAGTCGCACTTGCAAGATATGTATCCGGCTCTGTCAGTGCTTTCGTGGAGTTGATGAATCAGAAGGCGGCTGAGCTTGGAGCGACCAATTCCCATTTTGTAAATCCACATGGCTTACATGACAATAATCATTACACCACACCATATGATTTATATTTAATATTTAAAGAATTTTTATCCAAGGATACACTGATTCAGATTGACAGCAAAACGAACTACACTCTGACAATGTACCGGGATGATGAAAAAATACAGATGGAACTGACTCCTACGAATGGTTTTCTGTCGAATTCCTTTGATATGCCCACAGGATATCACATTACAGGCTGGAAGACCGGAACCACTGAAAAAGCAGGAAGCTGTATCATTTTAGAGTTTGTAAATGATGAGACATCAGAGGAATATATCTGTCTGGTATCCAATGCCGCAGACCATGAGTCTCTCTATCAGAATGTGGAAGATATGTTAAAAGAAATATACTAATACACAGGAGGCAAAAAACATGATTGAATTAGTTGCAGGTGAAAAAGGAAAAGGAAAAACAAAAATGCTTATGGCAAAGGCAAACAATGACATCAAGGTGACTGGTGGTAATATTGTTTATCTGGACATAAACAATAAGCATATGTACGAGCTCAGCAACCGGGTCCGGCTGATTAATGTTCCGGAGTATAATATTCATTCTGCAGATATGTTTATTGGATTCATCTATGGAATTGCATCCCAGGACCATGATTTAGACCGTATCTTTCTGGACAATTTTTTAGCAATTGCCTGCATCGATACCGTTGAGGATGCTGAAAAACTGGTCAGAGAGCTTTCTGTGGTTTCCGAAAAATTTGAACTGGATTTTGTGATTGGTATTTCAAGAAAAAAAGAGGATTTGTCAGATTATTTACAAAATCTTGTAACGGTAGCGTTATAGAAATAGAAATCAAGCTGCTACAGGCTATTTTACCTGCAGCAGCTTTTTTATAATCCTTACTGTAATTCACTATTCATACGACCATAATAAGAAATTGCATATAAGCCGCCAATTCCAACAACTGCATATATGATTCGTGTAAGAATAGACATCTGTCCAAACAGGGTGCTCACCAGGTCAAAATCAAAAAAGCCAATTAATCCCCAGTTAATTGCACCAATGATAACTACAGTCAGAATGGTATAATCCAATGCCTTCATACGATACTCCTTTCTGTATGCATCAGCATACATTTAAGTGCTGTAACTTCACCTGTTTATAAATGTGAAATTACTTTGGAATAGTAATAGTGTTCTAATATTTTATAAAATTTATTCATAAATATCTGTCTCTTATACACATCTGACGCTGCCGACGATCTTACGCGTGTAG
>ENA-OZAF01000076-OZAF01000076.1-human-gut-metagenome-genome-assembly--contig:-NODE-76-length-46840-cov-7.716832_pt1 | contig 46840 bp, 48 predicted proteins | sample MGYA00244207_ERZ653498 | MGnify/ENA primary metagenome ERZ653498 (study PRJEB26926, sample SAMN06165156) | human gut metagenome | biome: ENVO:00009003; feature: ENVO:2100002; material: ENVO:00002003... | reverse complement strand
ATATAATAGGAATAGGTGTAAACACAAAAATATATTACTATCACAAACCTGATTCAGATTGGATAATCAAAACGATTGCGTAAAGAAAGCAGGAAATAACATGAATATAAAAAAAGAATTGTTTTATAGAGAATTTATTCAGAGAGAAAATAATATCCTTCGTGCACCTTATAATCCGGAGCTGGAATTCTACTCTATTATCAAATCCGGAAATATTGCAAAGGTCCGCTCCCTTTGCCAGGAAAGACTGCTTGATAAGCCCGGACTTGGCACTTTATCCGAGAACCCTCTCCAGAATATGAAATATCATTTTGTTATTACAACTGCCTTAGTTGCCAGATATTGTATTGAAGGTGGAATGGAATTATCCACCGCCTATGGTTTAAGTGATTTTTATATACAGAAAGCAGACCAGTGCAGAACACCGGAGGAAGTATCTGACCTGCACCCGGTTATGTGCGAGGATTACACCAGAAGAATGAAAAATCTGAGAAAGCAAAAAATCTGTTCCAAGCATATTGCGGATTGTGTTGATTATATTTACGAGCATTTGCATACCAGAATCACCATAAATGACTTGTCTGAATATGTGCATTTAAACCCTTCCTATTTATCCCGCCTTTTCAAAAAGGAAACCGGTACTACAGTCAGTGCCTATATTCAGAACAAAAAAATTGAAACTGCACAGAATATGCTTGTCTATTCGGATTATACACTTTCACAGATTTCTTCTACCCTGGCTTTCCCAAGCCAAAGCTATTTTACAGAGATTTTTCATAAAAGAACCGGTATGACACCGACAAAATACCGAGCTCTCTATTTCAGAAGCACGGAAATAAAGCATTAACCGGAACATCCATATGTGTCCTTACCATTCAAAGGCTTTCTTTATGCTGTCATAATGTAAAAATATTCCCTGCTGTGCAAACTCCTCAATCTGCTCGGCTGTTGCCAGCATAAAGCCATCGGTTTCCTCTTCCTGGGGCTTTACATCTGTCTCGTCAAAATCCATAACAAACCGGTAGATATCCACAAAATAGTTATCACCCTCACCCGGATTTTCCCTCTGGTAAGAAAATAAATATCCACCCTCTGCATTCGACACATCAAGTCCGGTTTCTTCCTTTACCTCTCTTACAACCGCATCCCTGGAATCCTCTCCTGCCTGTACTGCACCACCTGACACCTCCCACCAGCCGGGAGCCCATGCCTTTGACATGACACGCTTTGTAATTAAGAATCTGCCATCCGGTCTTGCGACAACGCCCAGGACAGTCAGATGATATTCTCCATCCTTCAGGCACCAGTCATTGCGTTTCATGGTGCGCCCGGTACGCTGCTTATTGCTATCGTAAATATCCCATAATTCCATGATTTTATCCTCTTTTCTTATGTTTCATTCCCATTATCTGCTGTCTCTTTCCATTTCCAGCCAGACAAACACTCTTTGCATTTTAACGCATTTTTTTCACAGACACAACCCCGAAAAGTAAGCGCTGCGTGAAGCCTCTTTGCAATTCTTACAATGGCAACGTCATCTGTCCACTGCAAAAGGACACCTGCTTTACCTCCTTTATGACATCCTCCTCCAATAATTCCCCCACCAGGAGCGGCGATTGGGGATTGTGAAACCGCATATTCTGTTCCACTGTTTTCCTGTTATAATTGGCATAGCAGTAAAGGCATCCGTGTCCACAGGTGTTATACATACCAATATCATTCCCCAGCAGACAATTGCATTCCTCCCTTGCAGGCTTTTTTATTTTCGCCAGGTCAAGGGACGCGCCAGTTGCCTTTTCCAAAACCTGCTTTGTCATACAGCCGGAAACATCCACACCATATTCCTCTAAAAATGCCCCCTCACAGCAGGAACGGATGGTAATTCCATACTTCCTTCCGATTTCCACGAACTCCCTGGCAATTGTAATCTGGTCAGCCCTTGGAACCTCTCTTATCCCTGAAAAATTCCGTCTGGTTTTCGCATACAAATCAATAAAACTGATGACACAGGTTTGCGTATAGCCTGCCAGGTTTTCTGCCATTTTACGGAAGGCATCTACATGAAAATCCAGCGAATATTTGTCCGTAATAAAAATGGGGTCATACCGCCAGCCCACTGCATTGACTCCGACTATTGCCGCCAACCGCTTAAATGCCTCCATAACCCTTTCCTTATCGGGCACATATGGTTCAACCTCCTTGCCATAGGGTGTTATGGTCACATGCCAGAATTGCTTAAACTGCCTGATTTCCTCCATCCGGGACAGCATGGGCTCAGGATTCTTCGTACAAAAGCACAGACAGTCCACCACCCGGGAATCAAGGCTATATTTCATTACCTGGTTCGGATAATATGGATTTCTGGCAAGAACATAGCCTTCCTTTATTCGATTGTAAAACCATTCACTGTAATAAGCAGGAATATCGGTCCTGCAGCCTGTGTTAAGAATCATAATTTTTTTGTGTATTCATTATATTCAATATTTTTATCTGTAACGGAAACAGAAGAAGCCATACCGGCTAATCTGCTGTTTCCTATTATACATGTATTTTTCCTTTTGTGAAACAATATTAATAATAAAAGAGGGGCTCAACGGGAAAAATACGGTTTTAACGACAGAAGAAATAATGGTCTTGATTTTCTTTACGAATCATTTTTTTATAAAGAAATGTGATATAATGGTTCAAGCAATTAAACCAAGGAGGTGTATATTTTGTCTGTACACAGCGAGGATATCCGGCATTTAGCAGAAGAATTTAAAGGCTGTCAGAAAATTTTACTTGCATTAGGGGATGAAAACCGTCAGCATCTTATGCTTGAAATGATGCAGATGGAGCATTGCGATGGCGTCCGCATTGGAACCATTACAGAAAAATCACATCTTTCCCGTCCGGCGGTATCTCATCATATTCAAATACTGAAGGATGCAGGAATACTTAAAATGCGCCGGGAGGGGACAAAGAACTATTATTACTTCGATGCGGATATGGAAGCAATGAACAGACTGATAAACATGCTGAAGCATGCAACGGAAATCATGAAGCAGCTGCCGGAGCACAGGAACAATTCAGATTAACAATATCTATGGAGGAAAGAAAGAATATGAATTTGACAGAAGCAATGAATGTACGCCATAGCGTACGGCAATATAAAAACAGACCTTTAGACGCAGAAATTATTTCTGCATTGCAGGCAGAGATTGAAAGCTGTAATAAGGAAAGTGGATTGCATATCCAGCTTGTGACAAATGAACCAAAGGCTTTTGACGGCTTTATGGCACATTACGGAAATTTCAGCGGCGTTACAAATTATATTGCCATGATTGGAAAAAAAGGAGCCGATTTGGACGAAAAGTGCGGCTACTATGGAGAACGTCTTGTACTGCGCGCACAGCAGCTGGGCTTAAATACCTGCTGGGTTGCAATGACATATACTAAGATAAAATCTGCCTTTTCTATAGAACCGGGAGAAAAATTATGCATTGTCATTTCTGTTGGTTACGGAGAAACGCAGGGCGCAGCCCACAAATCGAAATCCTTTGAAGAGGTGGCAAAGGCAGAGGAGCAGGTCCCAGACTGGTTCAAAAACGGGGTGAGCGCCGCACTCCTTGCCCCTACAGCAATGAATCAACAGAAATTTCAGTTTACTCTCCATGGCAGCCAGGTATCCGCAAAAGCCGGAATGGGTTTTTATACAAAGATTGACCTTGGTATTGCCAAATACCATTTTGAAATCGGTGCAGACAACCCGGATTTTGAATGGAGTGTTTAAAGACTCAAAAAATGTCCACCGGACATTTTTCTCATATGTATGGCAACATAAATTTTTGAATGTGTATTATAAAGTGTGTAAGTTACTGGTAACTAAACTTACGCACTTTATTTTTATGCAGCCAAAGGAATAGTAACTGCATTTTTTGTCCACTTTTCTCTCCATGATACGTTATAATAATTAGAACGTTCAAAATGCACAGGTTGAAGGCTTGCAGCAATTATCACGCAGCCCCAAACCCCAACAGCCTATAGGACACCAAAACAGAAAGGAAGTGCACACATGAAGAAGTCACTCAGTGACCGGCAATTAATGGAACAGCTCTATGAACTTTATGAACAGAAAATGCTTATAGTGGCGTATTCCATTTTGCAGGACTATCATCAGGCGGAGGATGCTGTACAGGAAGCATTTATAAAGCTATCCCGGCACCTTTCCCAATTCGGTGATATCACTTCACGAAAAAGCCGCAATTATATATTAACCACTATCAAAAGCGTTTCCATTGATATGTACCGAAGAAACCAGATAAATAACAGCTATTTCTCTTCCTCAGAAGATGAAAATCTGGAGTCCTTCGCAGACCATCCGTCTATCAATGAAACCCTGCAGATAGAAAATGAAATCTATATCAAAGGACTAATCAGCAGGCTGCCCCTTATTTATAAGGAAATCATCAATGACTATTACTATAAGCAGTTATCGATTACAGAAATCGCACAGTCACTTAAAATCAGCGAAGCCGCTGCCAGAAAAAGGCTGCAGCGCGCGGTGACCTCACTAAAAAATATGACAGGAGATGAGCATTATGAGTACAAAATCATTTAACGAATATAATCTTAACACCTCTGATATTCCCGGTACAGATATCACACTGGAGGACTTTGACCATTATGAAGGAGCCTACCATTTTTCAGAGGATTACAAAAAACAGAAAGAAACGCTTTTAAACAGCTTAAGCGGCCATCCAAAATTACATCTGTTCCGGTATAAACCATACCAGATAGCTGCTGCTTTTGCTCTGGCATTTATCGTCTTACCAGCCACATGTTTTGCTGCCTCCAATTACTACAAGGTGCATATCCAGAAGAACAATTACCAGTCCGAATTGGTAGTATCTCCAAGTACAGAGACTGCTGCTGACACAAAGGCTATCGAATTTAAGCCGGTAAAGCTTGTATTAAACTATCTGCCTGCCGGAAGTGAACCATATCCCGGTGATACTTCTAAATACTATGTTCCCGCTGACGAGGACGAAGCTGCCCATGGCATCAGTCCGTTTTTAACTAAATTGGATACCGATGAAGAAATGGTATTCTCTAATCTGTCCTCCTTATCCACAACGGAATTTACAGCCGGAGAAAACCCCGCCTATCTTATCAAGAAGGACAGCAGCCTTTCATACGATAAAATGTTGTATGTTGTCTTTGAAAAAGAGCACTATCTTGTGGAAGCTTATTTAGGCTATGATATCACCGAAGACGAAGCGAAAAAAATTGCAGAAAACATTACCCTGGAAGAAACCGACGCAGCAAATGCAACTACCGCAGTCTCCTATGCTGCTTCTGTTGAGGAAGCTGAAAAAGCAGCCGCAGAAGGAAGCAGTATATCAGAAAAAGAAAAACTCCCTTCCACCTATTACAATGTAGGTGAAGTACTTCCTGCCACTGATTTGTATTCTGGCTGCGAAATGACCGTAGAAAAAGTAGAATTCTTTGATTCTGTCAGCGGTTTTGACCAGAGCTGCTTCAGTCCTATCGGAGACATGGATGAATTTGTGGATAGCTCCGGCAAAGTAATAGACCATGAACGGAATGAATGGAGCCATGGGGATGGAATCAATACACTTAGTAAAGTTATCAATACAGAAACCGTTGGCAGAAAATTTGTCTATGTTACTGTCAGCGTGACCAATTCCTCTGATAAAGACGAAAATGATTTCAGTGCCTACAATGACATTATGTTTATAAATGAAGCCTCAGATGGCAAACTGGAAATCGCAGAGGAGGTTGACAACTACGATAATGTATATTGGGAGCCTATGTATTTTGACGCCTCCTTAACGGATAACACAAACCAGCATTTCTTCCACACAAAAATTCCTGCCGGCAAAACTGTCACCTACCATGTAGGATACTTTGTGGATGAGGACCTGACAGACAATATCTTCTTTAGAGCCTTTTATGGAGAAAATTACGGTGCCGAAGATTCGGATTATAGTTTAACAGATATCAGAGAAAAGTAAGGAAAAAACAGACCAGCCGCTGAGCTGGTCTGTTTAGATTTATATATTAATGGACAACGGCATATACCCGTTTATGCTCCATAGATAAAATACACACATGCAAAATTGCCATGGCAACCTTAGAGCAAATGCCGACAATATATTTGCAGTCCTCCTCCACAGAATGATTTCCCCTGCGGATATAATTTCTATGCTCTTCCCTTAAAAATTCACAAATATCAGCTACACTGTTAAAGGATTCCAGCTCTTCTAACCTCAGGTTATATTTCCATTTTCTTAAATCTTTTTCATCAAGTTTGCGAATATATTCCCGAAGCTTATGCTTTAATTTCCCCTCATAGATACAATGCTGTTTCATATTTCCTGCATATTCCTTATTATGGGGAAATGTAAAATAATCTGCTATATAATGAATGACCTCACCCAGCTTTGTAAAATACATCGTTGATAAATCTTCAATGCTTCTATAATTCTTTGTCAGCTTCCGAATTCCTTTTTCCACCAAATCAAAAGTCTCTGTAATTTCATGCCGCTTCGTCAAAAATGACGGCTTACAGTCTGGCAGAATACTTCCTACGTAAAAAGCCTTTCGATGCCTGTCAAACCCCGGCATATCCGAAATATTAACAATATGCTTCGCTAATGAAATATGTGATTTCTTACGCATTGCAGCCTCCTTTATTATACATATCCTTCTCACCCACCAATAGACATTATAATATTATTGTCTGCAAATAACAATGTTTATATAGCCAAAATTTTTTGTTAAATTTTTGCAAACCCAGAAAATATGCTTTCTATAAAGGAAAAGACGCCTCCGTATTTTTCCAATACAAATGCGCCTTCTTCCCTGTTATATAATTTTACACAACCATCTCAAATATTACATACGTTTTCCGGTGCTCCATCCAGATAAGCATACACATTCTGAAAAACAATGTCTGCACGGCGAAGCATGGATTCCTCCGAAATGAAAGCCTGATGCGGTGTCAGTAAAGTATTTTTTGCACTTAACAGCGGATAATCAGATGGAATCGGTGGTTCCATATCAAACACATCCACACAGGCAAAGCCCAGCTTCCCTTTATTTAATGCCAAAGCCAGCGCTTCATTATCCACAATCGGTCCCCGGGCACAGTTAATAAATACGGCATCCGGTTTCATTTTTGCGATTTTATCTGCGGTTATAAAACCTCTTGTCTCATCGTTTAACGGAAGGTTTAAGGACAGGATATCACTCATAGATAATACTTCCTCTAATGACCTGTACTCAATGCCCATGGCAACGGCTTTTTCATTCCGGCTGCGGTTATAGGCAATGACGTGAGCCCCAAATGCCTGAAACAAAGCCGCACATTTCATCCCAATCTGGCCAAGACCAATGATACCTACGGTACGTCCACAGATTTCCCTGCCGCCAATACCGGCGCTGGTGCCGCCTTTACGGACAAGCCTGTCTGCCTTTGCCACATTGCGAAGTCCCGCTACTGCCATACCTATTACAAGCTCTGCTACAGTCTGGTTAGAGTAACCTGCTGCGTTACAGACTATAATGCCCTTTTCCTTGCACCCCTTTGTGTCAATATGGTCAATGCCTGTAAACGCAACAGATAACATCTTTAACTTTGTGGCACTGCTTACCACCTCCGCCGGATATGGATTATTTGCAATCATAACGATATCACTGTCTGCTGTTCTCTTCTTTAATTCCTCCACATCCGTCGTTTTGCTGTCATAATATACGAATTCATGTCCATCCTTAATCATCCTGGCAGATAATTTGTTAATTACTTCTTCTGATACGCCAAGCGGCTCTAAAAGACTGATTTTCATTTTGTTTTCCTCTTTCTGATTTATTTAACTCCCGGACTGGGTTTTTTCATAGTTTCAATGGGTTCAGCCCTGTTCCAATTCTTCTGTCTGGTTTGCTAATTTATATAGAGTAGATGCCAGTACATCTGCCCCCTGTGCAATTTCTTCAAACTCTGTCCATTCCTCCGGACTATGGCTGATTCCGTTTTTGCTGGGAACAAAAATCATAGCTGTGGGCGCAAATCTTCCTACAAATAACGAATCGTGATATGGCCCGCTAATCATATGCATATACGGAAAACCAAATTCCTTACAGCTTTCCTCCAGCATGTTAAGAATTGCCCCATCACAGGTAAGCGGAGCATCATTGTTCTTCTCTTCAATGGATATTGTCACCTTTCTCTTTTCCGCAATCTCTTCAAAGGCTTTTGTAAACCGGAAAATAGTCTCCTGCTTGGTATCCATATTGCAGTCGCGGATATCTACGGTAAAAATGCATTTACCCGGAATCACATTTACTGCATCTGGAACCACCTTGACGCAGCCAATGGTTGCTGTGTTAAATTCGCTTGGACATTCCTTAGCAATCTCCTCTAAGGCAAGTGCCATTTCACAGGAAGCGGCATAGGCGTCCCTTCTCTCCTCCATATCCGTTCCACCGGCGTGGGACTGTACCCCCGTCACCTCCACCAGATAATTAGATGGTGCACAAATCTTATTCACAAGTCCAATCGGAAGTCCAGCTTTTTCCAAACGGTTATTCTGTTCAATGTGAAGCTCTACCGATGCATATACATCTCCCGGGTATTTTCTGATTTCATTAAACTTTGACAAATCATAATTTAACTCTGTTAATTTCTCGTATAAAGAACGGTCACTTAAATCAAATATGTGCTTCGTATCCTCCAGGGTCAAATCACCAGATATGGCACGGCTTCCGATACAGCTTAACCGGTATCTGGTGGGTTCCTCCGAGGTATATACTACAATCGTTATGTCACGCTTGTTGGTAATCCCGCTTTCCTTCATCAGCCGGACCGCCTCCATACCACAGACAACACCTGCCATTCCGTCAAATTTTCCTGCATTTGGTACAGTATCAATATGAGAGCCTGTCCAGACCGGCTTCAGTGAGGAATCACTTCCCTTCAGGGTTGCATAAATGTTACCCACTGCATCTTCCTTCACCTCAAGTCCTAACTTTTCAAACTCTCCTTTTACATACTGACGGTTCTGAATCTCCGGCTTGGTAAATACAATACGGGTTGTACCAAAATCCGGTGTGGAATTAAATTGATTCATTCCATCAATCCATACCTGAATCTGCTTTTTATCTGCTCTGTTCATTACTGCTTCCTCCCTTTGCCACATTTGCTATAACAGGACATCACGGTTACAATCCTTAGAATAAATGTAGGAAAATTCCTCTGTTCCCACACCATAGGCTGCCTGTGGGCAATATGCCCCAAACCACATAAAATCCTCTTTCTTAATTCCAAGCCAGGTATCATCCATCAGGTACATGCCCTCACCGGATAGAATATAGGCTCCGTGCTCCTGTACATGTGTCTCCACAAAGGGATGGCAGCCGCCGGGGGCAAAGGATAAAATATGCATGTTCATGTCAAATGCAGGGTCATCTGTGGGAAGAAAATCCTTGATATGCACATTTTCCATATCGTCATAAATCCGGAATGGAACATTCTGAATGTTCCCGGTTACAATATGAGGGGTAAGCTGCTGATATGGAATATAACGCTGCTTATATAGCAATATCTTTGCCCTTTCGCTGGTTACGAGAAAGGAAATCCCCACACCTGCCGGAGCGTAGGCATATCCACCTTCCGTAAAGGAAGCCTTCTCCTCTCCCACTGTAAGCTTAACATTTCCTTCTACAACATATAAAAATGTTTCAATCCCATCCTCCGCACCAAAGGGAACTGTGGTTTTTCCGTGCTGTTCTGCTTCCACAACATACTCCGCAAAGCCGGCACCCATTTTCGGTGACGCCACAATACTCACCTTACATCCGGTAATACCGGGAATCACATTATTTACTAAACCGTTCTTGGGGATGACTGCCCAGAGACCGGGTTTTACCACCGCCCGTGATGATAACAAATCCGTTGGATATCCCATATGAAATCCTCCTTTTGCCTATGCACTTTTCTAGGCATTTGTGAAACTCTTCTTTGGTAATCCTCTGTTGTGTAATACAGATAAATCAACGCAATTAAATGGTAAAATCTACGGTTTCATCCTTCTCTGCATACACTTTACCAAGCTTCTCTGTACAGGTTGCCAGAATCTTTCCGTTATGGATAGAATAAAGAGGCACCGACATCCTGCGGATAACATCTAATTCATCCGTACCGGAAAGAATCAGCAGATTTGCCGTATTTCCCTCCTTAATGCCATAATCTTCAATACTCATTGTTCTGGCGCCGTTATCCGTAATCAAATCAAATGCATCATACAGCTCCTGATATCCTGTAAGGTGGCACACATGAATCCCCATGAAAAGCACCTCTAACATATTACCGGTTCCAAGGGGATAACACGGGTCCATAATATCATCTGTACCCATGCTGACATTAATCCCCTCCTGCATAAATTCCTTTACCCTCGTAATGCCGCGGCGCTTTGGGTAAGTATCGCCACGCCCCTGCAATGTAATATTGATTGGTGCATTGCAGATTATATTAATCCTTGAACGCTTTAATAAGGCAAATAATTTAAATGTATATGCGTTGTTATAGGAACCCATTGCCGTTGTGTGGCTGGCAGTAACCTTATTATACAAGCCATGCTTAATTGCCTGCTTTGCAACGGTCTCTACAAAACGGGACTGTTCATCATCAATCTCATCACAATGGACATCCACCAGTGTATGATATTTATCTGCCAGTTCAAAAATATCATATAAAGACTGCACGCCCTCTTCCCTGGTATCTTCAAAATGGGGAATGGCTCCGATTACATCTGCTCCCATCTGTAACGCCTTCTCCAGATTTTCCAGTGCATGGTCATATTTATATACGCCAAGCTGCGGAAATGCCACAATCTGAATCGTAATATAGTCCTTTAACTCCTCGCGAAGCTCCAGCAGTGCCTGTAAGGAAATCAATCCCTCTTCATCCGTATTCACATGGGTGCGGACAAATTGTGTTCCGTTGGCAATCTGCCAGTTTAATACCTTTCTGGCATTGGCTTTAATACTCTCTTTTGTGGACACCTTTCCCTGTTCACCGATAATATCAATGGCTTCAAACAATGTACCGGACATATTGGGACGAATCAGATTGCTGGTTCCCACATAGTCCAAATGACAATGGGTATCCACATAAGGTGCAGTGACCAGATTTCCTTTTGCATCAATTACCTCTTCTCCTGCCGCCTCAATTCCGGCACCAATCCTTGCAATCTTTCCATCCTGAATTAAGATATCCGTTGGATTCTTCTGACCTCTCAGTCTTGCATTTTTAATTAACATACTGCATCCCCCCTGTTTATTGATATGCTCTTGCAAATGGTTTAGCAGGCACAAATTTGCCGCTGCCTGCGGTTCCGACATATTTCCCACAATCTGCAACCATTTCACCGCGTAAAAATACTTTATCTACTCTGCCCTTCTGTGCCATGCCCTCATAGGCGTTAAAATCAACTCCCTGTAAGCTGTTTTCTACTGTAAAGGTTCCCTCATAATCCGAATCCATGATTAAAATATCCGCATCAGAACCGATGGAAAGGGTACCCTTTTGCGGATAAATGCCATTGTTCTTAGCCGGGTTCGTACAGCATAGCTCAACATATTTCTGACGGGAAATCTTTCCAGTCTCTACCCCATATGTCCAGACTACCTGCATACGGTCCTGCATACCCGGCGCCCCGTTTGGAATCATGGTAAAATCATCCTTTCCCTGCTGCTTATGTACCGAATAGTTAAATCCACAGTGGTCGGAGCTGATTGCATTTAATACACCCTGGTCAACAGCCTCCCATAGCGCATCTAAATCCTCCTGGCCTCTCAGAGCCGGTGAACAGACATATTTTGCACCTTCAAAGCCCGGTTTCGCCAGATTATCTGTGGTAAGAGTCAGGTAATGTGTACAGGTCTCACCAAAGATTGGGAATCCCTCTAACTGTGCTCTGCGGACTGCTTCAATTGCACCCTCAGTTGTAACATGCACGATATAAAGCGGCGCCTTTGCAAGCTTTGCCAGACTGATGGCACGCTCCGTTGCCTCTGTCTCAACAATCGGCGGACGGGACATTGCATGTCCAAATGGCTCCGTGTGTCCCTCTGCAAGACACTGCTTTTGTAATACATCTATCATTTCTGCGTTTTCGCAGTGGGTCATAATTGTTACACCTGCCGGTGCCGCCTTCATCAAAGCCTTTAACACGGTATCATCATCACAGTGCTGTGGATGTCCCTTGTAAGCCATGAATAGTTTACAGGTTGAAATCCCATATTCCGGAAGCTTTGCAATTTCATCAATAATCTCATCCTTTGACTCAAATACAACGGTATGCAGATTATAATCACAGCAGGTCTTGCCCTCGATTCTGTCAGCAACATAAGAATCAACGGATTCCTTCATGGATTTTCCAATCTCCTGGTTTGCAAAATCAATGACCGTCGTGGTGCCTCCCACCACCGCTCCGGTTGAGGTTTCCCATCCCATAACGACCGCATCCCCAAATTTAAAATTAAAGTGGGTGTGCTGGTCAACGCCACCCGGCATAACATATTTTCCGGCTGCATCCACAACCGTATCTGCCTTTCGTTCCAGGTTCGCACCAATTTCTACAATTTTTCCATCCTCTGCATAAATATCCGCTACAAATTCATCTGAAGCAGTTACAATTGTTCCGTTCTTCACTAATAATGCTGCCATACCATACACTTCCTTTCAAAAAAGTCTCATTTTTTGTTCCACCCTAAATGTTTTACACACATCGCCGTCATATGCAGCATCCTGTGACCATTTAGCTGCCTTCATTATAGCATCAGGCTTTTTTAATTTCTTTGTATGCCATATACAAAAAAAATGCATTTTTATGTCACAGGAAACGAAACTTGTCTTCTTATAGCAAAAGCTATTGAAATGAAAAATAGAATGGGGTAAGGTGAGGTTAAGTAATTTTGAAAAGAGGAGGAAATATTATGTCTAAACTTACAATTTACAAAAACGCGAAGCTCCGCCATCAAAATGAATGTGTGGATTTCGCCGTAGAAAATGGAATTTTTAAAAAGATTGGGACAGGTCTTTCTGCCGCTTATCCGGATGCAGAGGTGGTTGATTTAAATGGAAAATTAACTTGTGAACCATTTGTAGAATCCCACATTCATTTAGACTATGTGTATACGGCAAGCCTTCCGGATAAGGCTACCGAAAGTGGAACCTTATTTGAAGCCATTGATAACTGGAGTGCTTCTAAATCAGCCCTTACCATAGATGGCATCAAAGAACGTGCAAAGAAAGCGCTTCGTTACCAGATTCAAAATGGTGTTCAGTACATCCGTACCCACGTTGATGTATGTGACCCGAAGCTGACTGCTTTAAAGGCAATCCTGGAATTGAGAGCGGAATTAAAGGATATCGTCCAGATTCAGATTATCGCATTTCCACAGGAGGGCTATTATGCATATCCAGAGGGTGCCGAGTTAGTGGAGGAAGCCCTTAAGATGGGAGCCGATGTAGTGGGAGGAATCCCACATTTTGAGTTTACCAGGGAGCAGGGCGTTGCTTCTATTGAGAAAGGCTTTGAACTGGCACAAAAGTATGACAAGCTTCTTGACTTCCACTGTGATGAAACCGATGACGAACAGTCCCGTTTTGTAGAGACCATTGCCGCCCAGGCATATTTCACCGGTTTAAAATCCAGAGCAACTGCCAGCCATACCTGTGCAATGGGCTCCTATAGCAATGCCTACGCCTTTAAAATGATGACTAAATTCAAGCAGTCGGAAATCAACTTTATTTCCTGCCCGACAGAAAACTGTTATCTGCAGGGGCGTTACGATTCCTATCCGAAGAGACGCGGACTGACCCGGATTGATGAATTGACCAGAAACGGTATCAATGTAAGCCTTGGACAGGATTCCATCTCCGACCCATGGTATCCGTTGGGAAGCAGTGATATGATTCACCAGGTGGATTTTGCACTCCATCTGTCACATATGATGAGCATTCCAGAAATCGAAACTGCACTGGACCTTGTCACAGTCAATGGCGCAAAAACCTTATCTCTTCCCGATACCTATGGAATAAAAGAGGGAAATCCGGCATCCTTTATCGTCATCAATGACGAAAGTGAGCTGGAAGCCATCCGCAGCAACGCAAAGGTAATTTTGAGTGTCCGGGACGGAGAAACCCTTATGGAAAAGGAGCCGGAGCATATTCTCACCATGCCGCAGTTCTAAAAGGTTACAGGCAGCCCCCGAGAAACGCTCCGCCTGCGGCGGAGCACAAAAAGCATAAAAGAAGCCGCTATACTCCCTAAAGCATCAGGGAAATATAGCGGCTTTCCTGTATGGAAATATTGTGAATCAGCTAAAATTTAATTATACTTCGTTCAGTATACCCGGAATCTGAACCAGTTCCGTGTTAACCGGAGTATGATAGGAATAACGCTTGCTGTTTTTAAGTCCCATCTGCGCCAGGGACTCTGCCATTTTGACACCTGCACCAATCGGGTTTATAACCGGAACTCCTGTCATATCAGATACCATTTCTGAAAATTCGGACATGACACCGCACCCCAAAAGGATGACGTCTGCTTTGTCCTCCTCCACCGCCAGCATTGCCGCCTCGGCAATAATCTTTGCGGTCTCCTCCGGCCTGGTAAAGGAATCCTCGGAAGCTATATTGGCGCTGCGGAAAGATACAATCCGCTCCTGCATACCATAGCGGATTACATCATCTTTATAAATGTGAAGATTGGTATCTCCGACACAGATGATGGATGCCCGCTCTCCAAGAAGCGGCGCATATAAAAGACTTGCCTGTCCAATCCCCACCACCGGCTTTTCCGTTACTTCCCTTGCCGCCAGAACTCCCGGATTCCAGAAGCATCCAACCACATAGGCGTCAAAGCCTTCCTTTTCTGACTTTAACAGTTCTTCTATGACAGAAACCGATGATATGTTCCAGGTGAACATATTATCTACTGAATGCACGCCAAAGGAAGGACTGTTACAATATACCTCTGTTCCCTGGGAAACATATTTCATCGCTCTGTTAACCATTATTTTGGAAATTGCCTCATTTACATCTGGATTAATTATTTTTATTTTCATATTTATGCCTCAATAAATCCTTTAATCTTCAGGTAATCCTTAATTAATTCCACGCACTGCTGGCGTCCAACTCTAGCACTGTTTAAGGTTAAATCATAATTCGTAGGATTGGTCCAGCAGCCACCGCCGGAATAATACTTATAATAATCTGCACGATATTTATCCGTGTGATAAATCATCCGGTTTGCCTCCTGCTCCGTCACACTCATTTTTTCCATAATGGACTGGACACAGGCTTCCCTTGGAGCTTCAATATATACACTGATGACGTTGCCAAAGTTCCTCAGCACCACATCCGCACATTTACCGATAATAATGCAGGATTCCGTGTTTGCCAAATCACGGATAATCCTTGCCTGGATATTATAGAGATTCACATCTGACACAAAATGCTTTTCGGTAGGAGACACAACATAGTTGGTGCTCGGAAAGCCCTGTAATCTCTTACGCAGAAATCCGGTAGGCAGCTTTTCGTCTACATTCTTAAACAACTCCTGGCTCAGTCCGCTCTGCTCGGAAGCCATCTCTAAAATCTGTCTCTCATAGCACGGAATCCCCAGCTCTTTGGACAAACGGTTTCCGATATCCTTACCGCCGCTGCCAAATCCTCTGGCAATTGTAATTACATAATTTTTCATAAGTTAGAACCTCCTATTCGTCCTTCCCGTATATCAGACCTGCGCCGTACTATACAGAAAGATATTTTCTGCTGACCTCATCTGTCAGCTCCTCCATTGCACCACTGCACACGATTTCTCCCTTCTGCATAATGAGAAACCGTTCCGCAATTCTTCTGGCAAATTTAAGATTCTGTTCTACTACCACCACACTTAAGCCCATCTCCTTTGAAATCCGGTTGATGATTGCCGCAATTTCAAAGACCACATTGGGCTGGATTCCCTCTGTAGGCTCATCTAACAGCAGGATTTTCGGTGCCCCCATCAGACATCTTGCAATGGCAAGCTGCTGCTGCTGTCCACCGGATAATACACCGCCCGGACGGCTTAAATGTGGATTCAGTGCAGGAAAGTAATTTAACACCTTCTCATACTGCGCTTTCATATCCACCTCTTTATGGCCAAGTCCTCCCAGCTCTAAGTTCTCCTTTACCGTTAAATCCGGAATAATCTCTCTGCCCTGTGGCACATAACCAATTCCTGCCAGGTTATGCAGATGCGCCGGTTTTTTTGTCAAATCCTCGTCATCCAGAGAGAGGGTTCCCTTCCCGTCAATTGGGAGAACGCCGATAATTCCCTTCATTAATGTTGTCTTTCCAACACCGTTTCTGCCAAGCAAAGCAACCTTTTCTCCCTGTTTAATTTCAAGGGAAACATTTGTCACAACCTTGCTTTTTCCATAGTTTACATTTATTTCCTTTGCAATAAGACTCATACTCACGCCCCCTCTTCTTCGCCTACATCATTTAAATAGACTGCAATAACCTTAGGGTCTTTTTCAATCTCATCATAGGTTCCCTCTGCAAGAAATTTACCCTGGCAGAGAACTGTTACCGTCTGTGCAATCTGTTTTACAAAGTCCATGTCGTGCTCGATAACGAGCATGGTATGCTTTCCTGTCTTTGCCAGCCGGAGAATCAGTTCTCCTGTCTTATAGGTCTCAGAGGCTGTCATACCGGCTGTGGGCTCATCTAAGATAATCAGCTTCGGGTCCTGGGCGATTACCATACCAATCTCAAGCCACTGCCTCTGTCCGTGGGACAGGTTAACCGCCAAAATCTCCTTTTCCTTTTCCAGATTGATAAATCCAAGGATTTCATCAACCTGCTCCTTAATCTCCTTTGTCTTCCGGAATACCAGAGTCTTAAAAACCGTGGAGTGGCCGGAAACTGCCATCAAAATGTTGTCATATACCGTCATGTTATCAAATACATTTGGTCCCTGGAACTTTCTTCCTACCTTATACTTTGAAGAGATGACGGCAGGGTCTTTTTTCGTGATATTTTCACCGCCGACAAAAATCTTACCGGAAACCGGCTTTGTCTTTCCGGTAATCAAATCCATCAGGGTTGTCTTGCCTGCACCGTTTGGTCCGATAATTACCCGCAGCTCACCCTCTGCCACCTCTAAATCAATATCATCAATAACCTGAAAGCCTTTAAAATCCACTGACAGATGTTTTATTTGTAAAAATGGAGTACTCATACCGCTTCTTCCTCCTTCCGCTCATTAATGATTTTCTGTGCCTTCTTCTGGTACTGCTTATCAAGCAATACGCCCACAATTCCCTTTGGAATTACAAAAATCACAAAGATAATCAATACACCTAAAATCAGTAACCACAAATCCGATACCTTTTCAGAGAGAAGAATCTGTAACCAGTAAAGAATCAATGTACCGCTTAAGGCACCAGTCAGATTTCCCTTACCTCCAATGGCAACCCAGACTAAAACATAAGTAGAAAGCGTTACACCAATATCACTTGGAGAGATAAAGTTATTCATTGGGATATATAATGCCCCTGCCAGCCCCGCAATCATACCGGAAATGACATATGCCGCAATCTTGAAATGGGTTGGGTTATATCCCATAAAGGTAAGACGCGCTTCATTTTCACGAATCCCCTCCAGGGTCTTTCCAAAACGGGAATTCATCAGCCACCGGCAGAACAGATATACCGCCAGCAGGAAAAGGAATACAACATAATACATTTCATTTAATTCCAGACGCCATCCAAAAAGCTCTCTCGGAAGTGATTCCAGACCATTGGAACCATTTGTATAGGCTGTCTGGTTGGATATAAAGGTGGAGAAAATCTCTGCCAGCGCCAATGTTACAAGGGAGAAGAAAACACCACTAATCCGGCTGGAAAAAATAAAGTATCCAAGAATAAATGCCACCGCTCCCGCCAATATAATACTTAAGAAAAATGCTACTGTGGGATTGGTCAAAGGCTTGAAAAACACCGGAATCTCATCCATGCCCACACGGCGCATATACTCAGGCACGCCGCCCTTTAATGCATAGGAAAGTCCCAGAATATAGCCGCCAATACCAAACAATACCGCATGACCCATACTCATCAGACCTGCATATCCCCAGAGAAGGTCAAGGGACAGCGCAAACAGCATATATACCATGGTCTTACCCATTAATTCCACACGGAACTGGGAAAACAGTAACGGGAATACCAGTAAAAACAAAAATACAATCATATCAATGTAACGGTTGACAGGAAGTCCTTTTATACTCATCTTTTTCATAGTATCATCTCCTCTCCTTCGTAAATAATCCTTCCGGCTTAAACCGGATTAAGATAATAACAATGATAAAGATTAAAAGCTTGGCACTAACCTCATCACTAAATCCACTGACGACGGTAATGGATTCTCCAATCAGTGCAGAGGATAAGCCTGTACCCAATAAAGAATTTAATCCGCCGACAATTACGTTCATGAACGCATTGGTTAAATATTTTTCACCGAGGAACGGTGTAACACCAACAATCGGGGCAATCATAACACCTGCCACACCTGCAAGTCCAAAACCATATGCAAAGGTAATGCCGTCCACCTTGGAGGTATTGATACCCAAACACTCTGTCATGGTTCTGTTTCCTGTTGTAGCACGCATCTGTCTGCCAAAGGATGTTTTAAAGAAAAGGAGCCATGTCAGTAATAAAACCAACAGGGATACTACAATCACCACAATGTTATAAATGGGAATGCTTACGGAGCCAAGGGACACAGCACCCGGAAACGGATTCTCCACATACTGGATATTGGCGCCGAAAATCAGCTTTGTTCCCTGCTTCAAAATCAAGGACAAGCCATAGGTGGCAAGCAAGGTTTCTGCCTCATTTCCTCCGGATTTTGCCATCAGCTTGCTAATCATGAACCGGTCTACCAGCCATCCGATAAGCGCCAGAATCAAAAATGCAACCGGGATAGCAAGCAGAAACGGCAAATGCATTCCTGTCACAAAAAAATAACATACATATGCACCGAGCATGATACACTCCCCATGGGCTAAATTAACGATACCCATGTTACCCATGATTACCACGATACCAAGGGAGGTAAGCAAAAGAATTGCCGATGCATTTAATCCATTAAATATCTGATTCACAAATAACATATTTCCAACCTCATTTCTTTACAAATGATTATCATTTGTTAGTAAGCATGGGAAACACGCAGGACGTGTTTCCCGTTGCTTTGTCTACTCTTCACTTGCCAATGGGTCCTGGACAATCAAATCAGATGTTGCAACCACATCCAACAGTCCTTCTGAATTAACAATACCAATCTTGTATGTCATATTGAAATGATGGGTGTCTGCATTGTATGCAATCTCACCCTCCGGTGCATCCATGGTGACATCCGCCATATGTGCCAGAATATTCTCGGTAGAATAATCATCATTGTCAATTGCCTTTAACGCTTCAATCAGGTAGTAGATACCAATATAGGTAGACTCGCTGAGCGCCGTCATTTCATAGCTGTCATCAAAGGCTGCATAATAGCTTTCCTTCCATGCAGTATTGGCATCGTTCTCAATTGTATTTTCATAGGATGCACACAGAATTGCTCCCTTTGCAACGGAACCGGCTGCCTTATATACATTTTCATCCGCCATTACACTACATACCGGCATATCATCCATACTCAAACCGTAATTCTGGAACTGCTTGTACATTGCAGTCTCGCTGTCTGACCACAAACCGGAAATGATAACATCCGGGTCTGCCTCCTTAACCTTTGTAAGGATGGTAGCAAAGTCTGTCTGTCCGGTTGGAACTGCTTCCTCCCCAACGATTTCACCGCCAATCTCTTCACAGACGTCTGCTGCCTGTTCTGTCATCAGCTGTGCACCAGTGGTATCGGAATATACAAAGAACATCTTATCGCCATAATTTTCCTTTAACCATGGAATGAAGTATTCCCACATCTGCTGGGAAACAGCACCCATATAAACAATGTTATCGGACGGCTCCTCGCCCTCATAGGAGGTCGGATAGAGTAACAGGGAATCATTCTCCTCAACGATAGGCTTTACCGAATTACGGGAAGAAGATGCGTATGTACCAATTGTTGCAACTACCTCATCCTGTAAAATCAGCTTTTTAGCCTTTTCCACTGCAACCGTCGGGTCTGAACCGTAATCCTCTCTGATTGTCTCAATCTGCTTTCCGTTAATTCCGCCTTCTGCATTTACCTCGTCTACCACCATCTGTACAACGTTTGCACAGACATCCTCCAGTGTGGAGGTGGAACCGGAGGAGCTGAATAACACTCCTAATTTAATCGTATCACCATCCGACGCCGATGCAGTTCCTGTGGTGCCGGATGATGTATCCGTTGTGTCTGCGGTTCCGTCTGCTGCCGTACATCCGGTCAATGCGGATACCATCATTGCTGTTGTTAATAATAATGCTAATACTTTCTTTTTCATAAGCTCTTCCTCCTTCATAGCAAGCCAACATTTACATGAATGCTTAAAATCTGCTTTACGGGTTTATTTTATAAAGTAACAAAAAGGCAAGAGGACTTTTATAAGCACCCTTGCCTTTCTTTTACAAATATTATCATTTCACTTTTTGTTTTGCATTGTTTACAAAACACAAACATTTCCCTTTTTATTGGTTATGGTTCACAACAAACTGGTCATAACAGCAAAAAGCAATGTTTAATTCAATCATGCTGCTGACCTTCTCAATTTCCATCCCCAGAAGACCATTAATCTTATTAATGCGGTACACCATGGTATTGCGGTGGATAAATAATTTCTGGGAGGATTTTGAAATGTTTCCCTCCTCCTCCAAATAGACACGCAGTGTATTCAACAGGTTGGATTCATGCTGCTCATCATATTCCAGAATTTTCCCAAGGGTATTCTGAAAACAAAACCGCAGCACCTGACTGCCGTCAACCTCTGACAATAATTTCCGGATATTGCTCAATTTCTCATAGCTTGACACAATCTGGTCTTCCTGGCGATAACACAGCGCCTTTCCTGCATTTTGGTAGCTTTCCGGAACATTGACAATATCCGGTACCGCATTGCCAATGCCAATACCCGCAACAACATTTCCTGAAATCTGCTGCAAGTGCTTTACAAAGCTTTTACAGGTCTGTTCCAGACTGGCAATATCCCGTTCAATATTATTTACCAAGAGCACAAGCTCATTGTCATTATTCCAAAAATATAAGCTTTTAGGAAATAATGACAATACAGTCTGCTCCACATCTCCTCCTACAGAAGAATTCATCCGCATTTCCTGTTCATCAAACCGGACACAGATAATATTCATGTAGGAATGGAATTCCAAATCCCCACAGACCTGCCCTAACTGCTTCCCATATTTTTCATAGTCACTCTCATGCCCGAAAATCAGATTTTTCAATAAAATTCCCTTTTCATCCCACATCCGGTGACGGTTCATAATGAGCTCCGCCATCTCTTTGGTTATATCCACCACCGGCACTTCATTAGGCATCTCAATCAATGGAAGCTTCAGCTCATCCGCCCTTGCAATGACAGCTTCCGGAATCCGTTCAAACACCGGACCTATAATCAAAAAGACAGCCGATACCTCTTTATTTGCACATTGCTCTAACAAAAAAATTAATGCAGAATCACTGGTGTCCATTCCGGTGCCATAGACAAATAAAACCTCATGCTCATGCACCCACGGCTCCACTACAGGGGACAGCAGTCCCAGAAACCACCGGACCGTTTTGCACAAGCCCAGTCTGCCCGCCACCACCTTACAATTCTTCGTTGACGGCAGATTCATTACATCCTCTACTGTTACTTCCATAACAATCACTCCTTTGTAAAAAAAGAAAAAAGCCCACTCTGTATTCAAAATGGACTTCTTTGTCTCCGTATCTATTCAATTCTGTTCCTTACTCCGCAAGCTCCAGCATTTTCTGAAGCGGCAAGAAAGCCTTCTCCATCAAATCCTCTGTCAGAATTACCTCCGGCTCCATTGTCTCCAAGGCATCCACCACCTTATCCAGGGTAACCAGCTTCATATTCGGGCAAAACTGCCTATGCCCCACCGAATAGAACTTCTTATCCGGATTCTTCTGCATCAGTTCAAAAAATACTCCCATCTCCGTACAGATTAAAAATTCCTTTGCATCACTCTTTGTGGCATAATCAATAATCTCCGAGGTACTGCCAATAAAATCCGATACCTCCAATACATCCATGGTACATTCCGGATGGGTTAATACCACTGCTTCCGGACGTGCCTTCTTTGCCTCTAATACATTGTCAAGCGTAATACTTTTATGTACATGACAGAAACCATCGTTAAAGATAAAATTCTTTTCCGGCAGCTTCTCTGCCACATAACGGCCTAAATTATTATCCGGTACAAAGAAAATGTTCTTCGCATCCATTCTGCTTACTACCCTGATGGCATTTGAAGAGGTGACGCACACATCCGAAACTGCCTTAATCTCCGCAGTAGAGTTCACATAACAGACAACTGCCACATCCTCATATTGCTCCCTTACCTCGGCAATCCGCTCAGGTGTTACCATATGTGCCATAGGACAATCCGCACACTGGTCTGCCATAACCACCTTCTTCTCAGGATTTAAAATCTTTGCACTCTCACCCATAAAGGAAACTCCACAAAACAGGATACTCTTTTCTTTTACTTTTGTGGCAAGCTTTGCCAGATAATAGGAGTCGCCAACATAATCCGCAATCTGCTGTACTTCGCCATCTACATAATAATGTGCCAATATGACAACATCCTTTTCCTTCTTTAACTGCTCAATCTTCTGTACAGTATTCTCATTCATGGATTTAATCTCCTTTAGTATGCATTTCTGCTTTTGATAAACATTGTCATTATACACCAAGAAGAAAAGTCCGGTCAAGTATACCGGACTTGTTCTTTCAATATTGGGGAATTTTCAAAATTCTCATTTACACCTTGGTATTTCCTGTTCATGTTACACTCTTATTCCTCAAAAGGAATTACAGCTCCATCATAAGTCTCATTGATATAGGTTTTAATTTCATCTGATTTTAACACATCAACCAGTGCTTTAATCCCCTCACTATTTTCATTTCCTTCTTTTACACCAATGATATTTACATAGGTTTTAGCTGCCTGCGAATCCGATTTTTCATATGCAAGTGCATCCTGTGCTACAGAAAAGCCAGCCTCTAAAGCATAGTTACCATTTAATACGACAAATGCATTTTCACCTACTACTCTTGCTACCTGTGCAGCTTCTAACTCTACAATCTCAATGTTATGAGGATTCTCAGCAATATCATTCACAGTAGCCTCTAAACCTGCACCGTCCTTCAATGTAATAATGCCATTATCCTGCAGCAGTAACAATGCTCTTGCCTCGTTTGTCGTATCATTCGGTACTGCAATGGTGTCCCCATCCGCAATGTCTTCTAAGCTATCCTTTGTTCCCGGATAAATGCCAAAAGGCTCATAATGGATTCCGCCTGCATTTACAATATGAGTTCCTTTTTCTTCATTGAAGCTGTCAAGATAAGGTATGTGTTGGAAATAATTTGCGTCATATTCACCACTCTCTACAACCTCATTTGGCTGAACGTAATCTTCAAACTCCGTTATCTCTAAATCATATCCCTGCTCTGCTAAAATATCCTTTGCCTTTGCCAGAATCTCTGCATGAGGAGTTGGAGATGCCGCAACCTTAATCACTGTCTTTTCTGTGCTGTCATTTTCAGCAGCTTCCGCCTCTGTACTCTCCGAAGCTGTTTTTGTCTCTGCCTCTGTTACGTTCTCCGTATTTCCACCGCAGCCTGTTAAAACTCCTGTCACTAAAATTCCTGTTACTAATAAAGATAATAATCTCTTTTTCATAAATTTTTTCCTTTCTTTCTTTAAAAAATAATTTTTGCAGCCTATGTACTGCTTCGCTATTTTCTCTTATCCAATTTTGACGCAATCAACATTCCCACCGACTGGAAAATCTGAACCAAAACAATTAATAAAACAACTGTTACTATCATGATACCGGTCTGCCATCTATAATATCCATAACGGACTGCAATATCACCGAGACCACCACCGCCTACGGTTCCCGCCATAGCGGAATATCCCAAAATTGTACCAATGGCAATGGTAACTCCGGTAATCAGTGAGGTTCTCGCCTCCACCAGCAATACCTTTACAATAATTCTCATATTGGAAGCCCCCATGGATTTGGCAGCTTCAACAACTCCCGCATCCACTTCTTTAATGGAGGATTCTACCATTCTAGCAATAAATGGTATGGCTGCCGCAACCAGCGGAACAATCGTCGCAGTAGAACCGGTGCTCTTTCCTACCAGTGCCCGGGTAAAAGGTATCAGCAATATCAGCAATATCAAAAACGGAATACTTCTGACGATGTTTGCGATAAAATCCAGCACCTTATATATAATTGCATTTGGTGAAAGTCCATCCTTATCAGATACTGCTAACAGTACCCCCATTGGAAGTCCAAACAGATATCCGAATGCAGTAGACAAAAGAGTCATATATAAGGTTTCTCCGATTCCCTTCATAATCATCTGTATTACTTCAGGCGTCCACATAATCCACCGCCTCCTCTATCTCAATTCCATGGTCTCTAAGATAAGCTTTCATTGCCTCCCTTTTCGTACTGTCTTTCTTAAATTCCAGTATCATATCTCCTTTGGCAACACCACCCACATTTTTTGTGGATGCCTTTAAAATATTCACCGGCTCCTCAAATGTTAATACAAGATTGGCAATGACCGGTTCAAAAGCGGAGTTTTCCGAAAAGGTAACCCGTACACGTTCTCCGTGTTTAATCCGGTCCTCCGTTGCAAGCAGCTTCTCATCTGCCTGTACATCGGTATCCCTCACAATCAGCTCCTTTGCCACCTTTGATTTCGGATGACTGAACACTTCGGAAACCAGTCCGGTCTCAACCACTTCCCCTTCCTTCATGATTGCTACATGGGAACAGATTTCTCGGACTACAGACATCTGATGGGTAATAATCACGATGGTAATTCCAAACCGTTTATTAATATCCCTTAACAGCTCTAATATAGAGGATGTGGTCTGTGGGTCCAATGCACTGGTCGCCTCATCACAGAGCAGTATCTTCGGGTCACTTGCAAGCGCTCTTGCAATGGCTGTTCTCTGCTTCTGACCACCGGATAACTGGGCTGGGAATGCATTTTTCTTGTCCGCAAGCCCCACAATTTCCAAAAGCTCTAACGCTTTCTTCCTTGCATCCTTTCTTTTGACTTTCTGGATATATAAAGGAAAACAAACATTTTCCAAAACAGATTTCTGCATCAGCAGGTTAAAATGCTGGAAAATCATGGCTATATCTTCTCTCTGTTTTTGTAATTCCTTCCTGGAATAATCACCTAAGGATTTTCCCTCGATTAAGACCTTACCCTCAGTTGGTTCCTCCAGGAAGTTCATACATCGAACCAGTGTACTCTTGCCAGCACCGGACATTCCGATAATTCCATATATGTCACTCTTTCCGATGGTTATGTTCACATTCTTAAGAGCCTCAACGGTTCCGTCTTTTGTTGTAAAGGATTTTGACAAATTCTCAATTACAATCTCTGACATGGCTTCTCCTTTCCTTAGCGCTTCCTCTTAACGGTTTATAGGATACCATTTTGGTAGGAATAAGTAAAATATATAAATATTATGGCTGGTCATAGAATAAACCTATAACCAGCCATATTACTGTATTGTTTTAAATTTTCACCAAATCAGGACTCTATTGCAGTAGTATATGCCCGGTTACTCAACAGACACAACCGTATAGTCCTTGTCCTCCACTGCCTTCTTTAACACATCACTTGAAACATCTGCTGAAAGCTTTACTACAGCAGTACCCTTCTCATGGCTTACTACTGCTTCTGTCACGCCATCCAGACTTTCCAGTGCTTTCTTTACCGTCGCCTCACAGTGTCCGCACATCATACCTTCAATTTTCATTGTCTTTTCCATTGTCTTGTCCTCCATTTTCATATTTGTTTGATTTAATCTTTCATCATCCACAGCATTTGCCGCAGTTTGATTATCTGTCGTTGTTCCGCTTTCCATACTACGGATGGAATGTTTTACCTTTTTATCCCTGCCTGCATCATACAGCCTGCACCAGTTAAGTCTTAGCGCATTGGTTACTACACAGAAGCTGGACAGGCTCATCGCCGCCGCTCCAAACATCGGATTTAACTGCCAGCCAAACAGCGGAATCCATACTCCCGCTGCCAGCGGGATTCCAATAATGTTATAAATAAATGCCCAGAACAGATTTTCATGGATATTCTTAAGGGTTGCACGGCTTAAACGGATTGCCGCCGGCACATCACTTAACCTGCTCTTCATTAATACCACATCCGCCGCATCAATGGCAATATCCGTTCCTGCACCTATTGCAATTCCGATATCCGCCCGGGTAAGAGCCGGGGCATCATTAATTCCATCGCCTACCATGGCAACCTTACCTTTCTCCTTCAGCTCACGGATTACATTTTCTTTTCCATCCGGCAATACCCCGGCAATTACCTCGTCCACGCCAGCCTGCTTACCAATGGCTTTGGCAGTCCGCTCGTTATCCCCGGTCAGCATAACCACATGGATTCCCATATTTTTAAGCTCCGCCACTGCCTGGGGACTTTCCTCCTTTATGACATCGGCAACGGCAATGATACCGATAAATCTGCCATCCATTACGAAAAATAACGGTGTCTTGCCCTCCTCTGACAGTTTTTCCGACTGTTCCTTTATGTCCTCCGTAATCTCAGCCTTTGTGCTGATAAAATTGAAATTGCCCCCCATCAGCCGGCTTCCATTCCATACTGCAGAGAGACCATTGCCCGGCAATGCGGTAAATTCAGAAACCTCCTCTGCCTCCTGCATTTCAAATTCCTCTTCCACATAACCGATAACCGCCTTTGCCAAAGGATGTTCACTCTTGCGCTCCAAGAAATATGCAATGGTAAGCAGCTCTTCCTCCGTCACCCCGTTTGGAATAATATCCGTTACCTTCGGTTCTCCACTGGTAATGGTTCCTGTCTTGTCCAATGCCACAATCTGCATTTTGCCTGCTTCCTCAAGGGAAACTGCGGTCTTAAACATAATACCGTTTTTGGCGCCCATTCCGTTACCCACCATAATCGCCACCGGGGTTGCCAGTCCCAGTGCACACGGACAGCTGATTACCAGTACCGAAATTCCCCTTGCCAGTGCAAAGCCTATACTTTCACCTGCCAGAAGCCATACTATGATAGTAACGGCTGCAATAGCGATAACCGCAGGAACAAATACGCCGGAAACCTTATCTGCCACCTTGGCAATCGGCGCTTTGGTGGCTGCCGCATCGCTGACCATCTGGATAATCTGGGACAGGGTCGTATCCTCCCCCACTCTTGCCGCCTCACATCTTAAAAAACCGGACTGGTTCACCGTGGCGGCAGACACCATATCTCCCTCTGCCTTATCCACCGGAATGCTCTCGCCCGTCAGCGCGGCTTCATTTACAGCACTATTTCCCTCTAATATCACGCCATCCACCGGAATGCTCTCTCCCGGACGGACTACAAAGATATCACCCTTATTCACCTGGTCAATGGAAACCTCTGTTTCCCTGCCATCCTTTATTATAACAGCGGTTTTGGGTGCTAATTTCATCAGGCTCTTTAATGCATCCGTTGTCTTTCCCTTGGAGCGTGCCTCTAACATTTTACCCACCGTAATCAGTGTTAAAATCATTGCAGCCGATTCAAAATACAACTCATGCATATATGCCATTACCGCATCCATATCCCCCTTAACCTGGGCATCTGTCATGGCAAACAGTGCATAGGTGCTGTATACAAATGCCGCCCCTGAACCTAATGCCACCAATGCATCCATGTTTGGCGCACGGTGCCAGAGGCTCTTAAAGCCATTGATAAAAAATTTCTGGTTAATAACCATAATGACTATGGTAAGGAGAAGCTGTGTCAGCCCCATGGCAACATGGTTGTTATCATAAAAGGATGGAAGGGGCCAGTTCCACATCATATGTCCCATGGAAAAATACATCAGCACAACCAGAAATCCCACAGAGCTCCACAGCCGCTTTTTCAATACCGGGGTTTCCTTATCTTTTAATGCATCCTCGTAATCATTTACTCCTGATGCCTCCCCCTTCCCATGTTTCCCTTTCAAAGATGCCCCATATCCGGCATCCTCTACCGCCTTTATAATCTCTGGTGTGCTGGCAATTCCCTCCACGCCCATGGAATTAGTCAGAAGACTTACCGAACAGGAGGTTACGCCCTCCACATTCAAAACCGCCTTTTCCACTCTGGCACTGCAGGCTGCACAGCTCATGCCTGTAACGTTATATTGCTCCATTTCTGCCTCCTGTCTGTATATATATTATAGGTAATTGCAAAACTCCCTATTTTCAAAATCTAGTTGTGCAATATAAACAATGTCATAAGCAGGGTGCTTTGGAGCCGTTGGTACTTCGCATTGAACACTTAGTAAGTGCCTTGGCACGAACTTAGTGTGAAAGTGTGCCTTGGCTGGTGCCGTATTTTGGCACCTTATGTACTGTTACGAGCGACAAGTAGTGCAATGCCTGTATACTTGGCGAAACGAAGTTGAGCCTAGTAGAAAGGTATGCAAAGCTACGTGCCCTGTGGTGAATAGTTTATTTTACACAACGTGCGGTTCCAAAAACTGAGTTTCGCAATCGCCTATGAAAATGCAGCTTTTGAAAGGAGGCAGAATAATGGCAGAGACAGGTTTACCGGAAAACTTTTTATGGGGCGGTGCAGTGGCAGCCCATCAGCTGGAGGGCGGCTGGAATGAAGGCGGCAAGGGTCCCAGTGTATCAGATGTGCTGACGGCAGGCGCCCATGGCGTAATGAGAAGAATCACCGATGGTGTAGTGGAAGGTGAAAATTATCCCAATCATGAGGCAATTGATTTTTATCATAGATATAAAGAGGATATTGCGTTATTTGCGGAGATGGGTTTTAAGTGCTTCCGTACCAGTATTGCATGGACGAGAATTTTTCCAAAGGGAGACGAGGATACTCCAAATGAAGAAGGGCTTCAATTTTATGATGACATGTTTGATGAGTTGTTAAAGTATGGGATTGAGCCGGTCATCACCTTAAGCCACTTTGAAATGCCGTACCATTTGGCAAAGGAATATGGCGGCTGGTATAACCGTAAGGTGGTTGATTTCTTTGTAAAATATGCCGTTACGGTTATGGAGCGCTATAAGGACAAGGTAAAATACTGGATGACTTTTAATGAGATAAACAACCAGAGCAATACCAATGCAGATATTTTTGGCTGGACCTGCTCCGGTGTGAAGTTTTCGGATTATGACAATCCAGAGGAGGTAATGTACCAGTGTGCACATCATGAGCTGGTGGCAAGTGCCTTGGTGGTTAAGAAGGGACACGAAATTAACCCGGATTTTAAAATTGGCTGTATGTGCTCCTTTGTGCCATTTTATCCCTACTCCTGCAATCCGGATGATATTATGACAGCGGTGGAAGCTATGCATGAGAGGTATCATTTTGCAGATGTGCATGTAAGGGGGCACTATCCAAACTTTACAAAGAAGGAATGGGAGCGCAAGGGTTATAATATTGTGATGGAGCCGGAGGATGAAAGGATTCTTGCCGAGGGCAAGGTGGATTATCTTGGTTTCAGCTATTATATGACCAACACCGTGAAGGCAGATGCCAGGACGGATACCGCATCTACTATGGATGGAAGCTCCGGCAATTCCGTTGAAAACCCATATATCAAGGTGAGCGACTGGGGCTGGGCAATTGACCCTGTGGGACTGCGTTACGCATTAAACTGCCTGTATGAGCGCTATGAGATTCCATTGTTTATTGTGGAGAATGGCTTTGGCGCCATTGACGTAAGGGAAGAGGACGGAAGCTGTAAGGATGATTACCGTATTGCATATCTGAAGGCTCATATTGAGGAGATGAAAAAGGCGGTTATCCATGACGGAGTGGAGCTGATGGGATATACGCCTTGGGGCTGTATTGATTTGGTATCCTTTACCACAGGTGAGATGAAGAAACGTTATGGCTTTATCTATGTGGATAAAAATAATGACGGAAGCGGAACGCTGGAGCGAAGCAGGAAGGCTTCCTTTGAATGGTATAAGAAGGTTATTGCCAGCAACGGTGAGGATTTGGATTAACTACATTACAGTAAACAAAAATATCCTGTTCATGGAAGCATGAATGGGATATTTTGAGTTGAGGAAATAGAAGAATCTTGGTATAATGATAATAATTCTTAATTAAGGATTAACAAGTAATAAGGAGGGTAAAATAATGAATGCAAAAAAATTAGGTTTTGGGTTAATGAGACTGCCGTCTTTGGATTCCAATGACCCGTCAAAGATTGATATTGAACTGACAAAAAAGATGGTGGACACCTTTCTTGAGAGGGGCTTTACTTATTTTGATACCGCATGGATGTACTGTGGTTTCAAAAGTGAAAATGCTGCGAAGGAAGCATTGGTGGACAGGCATCCAAGAGACAGCTACACGTTGGCAACCAAGCTGCATGCAGGCTTTTTGAAAACAAAAGAGGACCGTGACCGCATTTTCAACGAGCAGATGGCAAAGACCGGTGTGGATTATTTTGACTATTATCTGCTTCATGATGTGGGACATGACCACTACGAAATTTATAAGGAGCTGGACTGCTTTAACTGGATTATGGAAAAGAAGAAACAGGGACTGGTAAAGACCATCGGATTTTCCTATCATGATAATGCAGAGCTGCTGGATAAGGTTTTGACAGAGCATCCTGAAATGGAATTTGTACAGCTTCAGATTAACTATCTGGATTGGGAAAGCGAGGGTGTCCAGTCCAGAAAGTGTTATGAGGTGGCGGTAAAGCATGGAGTTCCTGTAATTGTCATGGAACCGGTTAAGGGCGGGACACTGGCGCAGGTGCCGGAAAATGTTGAAAGCCTTTTTAAGAGTTATCATCCGGATATGTCGATTCCGTCATGGGCAATCCGTTTTGCGGCAAGCCTTGACAATGTCATGATGGTGTTAAGCGGCATGAGTAATATGGAGCAGTTATTGGATAACACAGATTATATGACGGATTTTAAACCGTTGACAGAGGAAGAGAAGAAGGTAATCTGGCAGGCAGTAGATTTGATTAACAGCAACATTGAGATTCCTTGTACCGGCTGTTCCTATTGTACGGATGGCTGTCCGATGAAGATAGCGATTCCAAAATACTTTTCACTGTATAATGCAGATAAACAGGAGGTTAAGGAAAAGGGCTGGACACCCCAGGGAGAATACTATGACCGTTTGACTAAGGTATTCGGTAAAGCCAGCGCCTGTGTTGCCTGCGGGCAGTGTGAGAGGGTATGTCCACAGCATTTACCGATTATAGAGCATTTAAAAGAGGTTGCAGCTTATTTTGAAGCATAGGAAGGGAAGCTGTGAAGCGTGAGAGGAGAAAAGCAATGGGTGATATAAAAAAGATTGCGGTTCTGACAAGTGGAGGAGATGCGCCGGGCATGAATTCGGCAGTCCGTGCCGTTGTGTTCAGCGCAACTCATTTTGGAATTTCTGTGGTGGGTGTATTAAGGGGATATGATGGTTTAATTGATTGGGAAACCATTCCCTTGGGACTTGAGGATGTGCGCAATATCAACAACCAGGGCGGAACCATTCTTTTTACCAGCAGAAGTGAGCGGTTTTTGCAGCCTGAATACCGGCAGCAGGCTGCCCGCAATCTTAAAGCTCAGGAGATAGATGCCGTTGTGGCGATTGGCGGGGATGGAACCTTAAGAGGAGCCATTGAATTTCAGAAGGAAGGGATTAATATTATATGTATTCCCGGAACCATTGACCGGGATGTGTCCTGTACGGAATATACTTTAGGTTTTGATACCGCTGCGAATACCGCAACAGGGGCAATTGACAGGATTAGGGATTCCTCTGTATCCCACGGAAGATGCAGTGTGGTGGAGGTTATGGGAAGAAAGCGGGGCTATATTGCCCTGTGGGCTGGAATGGCGGCTTCGGCAGATGCCATTGTCCTTCCAGAAAAATGGGACGGTAATTTTGACAGTATCACAGATACCATCCAAAAGCGGCATGCAGATGGCAGAAACAGCTATCTTGTGGTGGTAGCGGAGGGCGTCACCGATGCACCGGAGCTTGCTGAGAGAATACGGGAAAAGACGGGAATTGAATCCAGGGTATCGGTTTTGGGATATATACAAAGGGGGGGGCAGCCCACTGCCAAAGACAGGATGTATGGCTCCCTGATGGGAGCATATGCCATAGAGATTTTGAATCAGGGCAGGAAAAACCGCATTGTGGCGATTAAAAATGATGTCCTGATTGATTTTGATATTACAGAGGCAGTGACTATACAAAATAATACCTTGGATTCCTTCCAGTATGAGTTGAGCCTGCTGTTATCAGAATAGGAATGGGGAGGAGTACATCATGGCAAATCATTTCAGAGGGGAGTCCGTCAATACCCGGGTTACGGTTGACTGGAAGGATATTTCTTTTTTAGGGAAGATAATGGTAATATTGTGCGTTGTTCTGTTTTTTGTTTTTATCGGTCTTCTTTTTGTGCCGGGTATGGGTAAAGCAGGAATTGCAGGATTGATTGCATGGTTCATTTTTCTTTCCTTAACCTGTATTTATGTGGGAAAGCTGCAGGGCAGGCAAAGGATAGCTCCGTACATATTGATTGCAGCAGGTATACTGGGAGAGACAGGGTATCTTCTGGTTTCGGCGTATGTGGAGAAAAATGGCTTTACAATAGGTCTGCTGGTGCTTATTTGCTGCACTGTGATATTTGCAGGCTTTTTTATACCTGGCATCTGTATACTTGTAGCAGGGATAAAAAGGAACAGAAAATGGAAAACATACAGCAGAACAGTTATGGCGGCGATTGTAAGCTATAAAAATATAACCACAGGGATGTTTGAATTTGATAATATAGCACCGGGATTAAATAATCCTGTAAATAATAACACGGTTTACAGCCCGGTTATACAGTATGATGTGGATGGAAAAACCTATACCGGAGAAACCGGCTCTTATTTTGGGAGAAATCAGCTTCCGGCAGTGGGACAGCAGATAGAGATACATGTTAATCCTGCGAATCCCAATGATTTTATAATGGTTTTGCAGAAAGGCAGTTTCTTTATCGTATTTGGGCTCATATTTGTTGTAATAGGCTTGGTTGCCCTCTTTATTGCCGCAAGCATTGCATTTCTGGTAAAAATGATAATGCCATGATTGCTCTTATTTTGTCAGTGGAATTTTTTGTTTTAATTGTGTAAAGGTATCATAAAAACATGACATACAGCTGTCGTGTTTGATGCAGTACAATACTACATGGAAAAGGAGCAGTCATGAAAATAGACAGACTGATTGGAATTTTATCCATATTGCTGCAGACCGATATTGTGACAGCGCCTTATCTGGCGGAGCACTTTGAGGTTTCCAGGCGGACAATTAACAGGGATATTGAAGATTTGTGCAAGGCTGGTATTCCTATTGTGACAAGGCAGGGAGTAAATGGCGGCATTTCCATTATGGAGGACTATAAAATAGACAAAACACTGGTGAATTATACCGAAATGCAGGATATACTTGCAGGACTGCGCAGTCTGGACAGTGTAAATGGAACAAACCGCTATGGGAAGCTGATGGAAAAGCTGTCGGCAGGCTCCTCTGATTTTATGGTGGGAAACCAGTCAGTACTGATTGATTTATCTTCTTGGTACAAGGATTCCCTTGCACCCAAAATCGAGCTGATACGGACGGCAATTGAAACGGGCAGGGAACTGGAATTTACTTACTATTCCCCAAAGGGCGAATCCCTGCGTTCTATCGAGCCCTATTACCTGATATTCCGGTGGTCAAGCTGGTATGTATGGGGATGGTGCAGAAAGCGGGAGGATTTCCGGCTGTTTAAGCTAAACCGCATGGAGAAAATGAGGTTATCAGAGCAGTCCTTTGTGAAAAAGAAGGCTCCCATGCCGGATTTGAGTAATGAAAGGATTTTTCCCGGCGGGATAAAGGTAAAAGCCCTTTTTGAACCCGAATGCAAATGGAGGCTCATAGAAGAGTTTGGCATGGATTGTTTTCAGGAAATGGAGGACGGAAGGCTTTTATTCCAGGCAGATTATACCGATGTGGAAAACCTGCTTAGCTGGCTGCTTACCTTTGGTGACAAGGTGGTGCTGCTGGAGCCCTTAGAGGTGCGGGAAAAAATAATGGATATTGCCAAGAACATGCAGGGGAAGTATTTTAATGACTGTAATTCTGAGAGGAGAGAGTGAAATGGAATACATAAGGATTACAAAAGAAAATCTGGAAGCAGAGCATATCTGCTGTGCCATAGCAGGGAAAAAAGACCCGCAGGTGCTTGCAAAAAAAGAGTGGATGAAGAACCGGCTGGATGAGGGTCTTGTATTTTTAAAGGGAGATATCCGCGGAAAATGTTTCATTGAGTATATACCGGCAGAATATGCATGGGTGCCGATAAATGCAGAAAACTATATGCATATTAACTGTTTCTGGGTGTCCGGTTCCTGTAAGGGGAATGGATATGCGAATGAGCTTTTGGAATGTTGTAAAGAGGACGCAAGGCAAAAAGGGAAAAGCGGCCTTACGGTTATTTCCTCAAAAAAGAAAATGTCCTTTTTATCAGACCCCCAATACCTTGCCTACAAAGGTTTTCAGATTGCAGATACTGCCAAGCCGTATTTTACACTGATGTATCTGCCATTTGATGGAAATGCAGATGTTCCGAAATTTAAAGCCTGTGCAAAGGAGTCCCACATAGAGAAGGATGGATTTACATTATATTACACAAATGATTGTCCATACACGGCAAAATATGTTCCGGTTGTAGAGCAGTGTGCCGTTTCAAGGGGGATTCCGTTTACATCCGTTCATATAGATAGTCTGGAAAAGGCGCAGAATGCTCCTGCGGCATGGACAAATTATGCCCTGTTTTATAATGGTGATTACATCACAAATGAAATTTTATCAGAGAAAAAATTCATTGCCATCTGTGAAAAGCTTTTGGATGTGGAACCAAACAGATAAAGCAGGCAGGACAAAGATTATTATTGTGGGTTGTTGAGGGGAGGCAGATAAGAAATGAGATATGCATGGATTGATGAGTATTTATTAAGGAAACCGGGGGTCACGAAGGACCTTCAGCGGGATTGGAACTGGATACGTTACCAGATTGGCGGTAAGATGTTTGCAGCAGTCTGTCTCGGTGAAAAGGATGAACCATACTATATTACATTGAAGCTGGAACCCTCGGAGGGGGATTTCTTACGAACCCAGTATGAGGATATTATCCCCGGCTATTATATGAATAAAATGCATTGGAACTCCATAAAACCGGACGGGGCAGTGCCGGATGATTTGGTAAAGGATATGCTGGACAAATCATATCAGCTTGTGCTTGGAGGCTTCAGTAAGAAAAAGCAACGGGAAATTCTAGGGGGTACAGCCTCCGTGGGAACACTAAGCTGTTGCGGTACAGATTGTACAAAATGCGGATGCTATGGAACCATGTGTAAGGGATGTAATGAGAGTCTTGGAAAAGTGTTTCATGCACCAGAAGGACGGGCGTGTCCGATTTATGAATGTTCGGTTAACAGGAAAAAGCTGAAAGGGTGTGGAGATTGCAGTAGTGTTCCGTGTGAAATTTGGAGAAGGACAAAAGATTCATCCTATTCTGATGAGGAATTTGAACAAAGCATAAAAGAACGTGTAAATAGATTAGGGAAAGGGGAAAGGAAAGATGGCGTTTGATTACAAAAAGGAATATAAAGAATTTTATATGCCAAAGAATAAACCGGGTATCGTAGAGGTGCCAGCTATGAATTATATTGCGGTTCGCGGCAGGGGAAATCCCAATGCAGAGGGGAGCGAGTACAAGCAGTCCATCGGGTTGCTCTATGCAATTGCATTTACGATTAAAATGAGTAAAAAGGGAAGTCACCAGATTGATGGGTATTTTGATTATGTGGTACCTCCGTTGGAGGGCTTCTGGTGGCAGGAGGGAAAAAACGGGATTGATTATACCTGTAAAGAGGATTTTCAGTTTATTTCTGTCATCCGGCTGCCGGATTTTGTGACGAAGACAGACTTTGACTGGGCAATCGAGGAAGCCACAAGAAAAAAGAAGCAGGATTTTTCAAAGGTGGAGTTTCTCACATATGATGAAGGACTGTGTGTCCAGTGCATGCATATCGGTTTCTATGATGATGAGCCGGCGACGGTGGAGAGGATGCATGAATTTATGACGGCACAGGGGTATGAGCTGGATATTACAGATAAACGGCTTCACCATGAGATTTATTTGAGTGATGCAAGGAGAGTGGCGCCGGAGAAGCTCAAAACGGTGATAAGACATCCGATAAAAAAATGTTATCAGGGCTGAAAAAAGGAACGATTTAGATTACAGTGTGGGAGATGAATTGTCAGGAGGGTAAAGATAATGGAATACATAAAAGCGACAGATGAAAATAGGGATATTATTTTTGATATTGTACAGACCACAGTCCGGGCGGTTTATTCAAAATACTATCCGGGAGAGGTTGTGGACTTTTTCTGTGAACATCATAGCAGGGAAAATATTGCAAAGGATATCAAAAATGGCAATGCAGGCATTTTGGTGGTTGATAATCAGATTGTTGGAACCGGGTGCCATGAGGACAACCATATTACCAGAGTTTATGTTTTGCCGGAGCTTCAAGGCAAGGGATATGGCAGCTTTATTATGCAATGCCTGGAGGATGAGATTTCCGTAAAGCATCATACGGTGGTATTAGATGCGTCTCTTCCTGCCAGTCATTTATACGAAAAGAGAGGATACCGTACGATTCAGCATGAAAAACTGTCTGTGGAAAATGATGCGGTTCTGGTTTATGAGGTGATGGAAAAGGTTTTGTCTGAAAAGAAGAGAGGATGATTTTACTTATGGCAACATGGAGTGGAACGAGACATAAATTAGAAAATGATTATCTGGCAGAAAGCCTGAAAGGACATATCCGGTATTTTGCAACCAGTTATAGCAAATGCCCGGACCATGAAGGGCGGGCTGCCATCCTGTTAGATGGAAAGGAGATTATCTCAGGTGGATATTATAATAATTGGGTGAAAGCCCATTTATTCCCGAAGGACCAGAAGTATGAGGAACGAATGGGAAGGGAAATGGCGTTTATGGACGACACGGCAGTACAGCTTGGAGTGTTTGACCAAAGATGCTTTTACGAGGCTTTTGGCATATTTGATAATCAGAGTATTGATGATAGTTTAAAGAGCGATAATATGCTGGTAAGAATATTTGCCATATTAGACAGGCGTGTAGGTAAGAGAAGGCTGCTGGCAATGAAGGAAACGATAGAACAGGAGGAGAAATCCTTTCGGGAATTCTTTGCTATAAGAGCGGATGCGGAAGGAATTTTTTGAATATGAAAAATAATATTATGTATTATCGGAACAATCATATAGAGTACATTTCTTATGAAGATTCTGTCCAGTCTTATCCGGTGCACACACATGCGAATCATATCATGTTCGGATATGTTACAGACGGCGCGGTTCGTATTATTTGTAATGGAGAGGAGTTTTTATACCAGACAGGCGGATATTTCTGCATTCTGCCGGATACGCCCCATGCTGTGGAGGCGGTAAATGGTGTAAGCTATTCCATGATAACGGTGTGTATGCCTGCCAATAAAATGCTGCAAGAATATGGAAAAAGCAAGAATGGTTATTTAAATAGATTAAAGCAGTTAATCTTAAAGGCACCGGAGAATACATTTTTGATTGCGGATATGGTACAGAGTATAGCGGTAAGTCCTTATCATATGATTCGGCAGTTTAAGGCTGCCTGCGGTCTGACGCCCCATCAGTTCCAGATACAGTGCAGAGTGCGGAAAGCACAGAGATTATTGGAGGAAGGAAAAAGCGTGACCGAAGCAGCTTATGCCACAGGCTTCTGTGACCAGAGCCACTTCGACCGTTGCTTTAAAAGAATTGTCCGGCTGACGCCAAATGCGTACAGACAGTCAGTAAGACAAGCCGCTGGAGGGGATTTTAACATAATGCCGGAATGAATTTTGCAAACAGGTAAAGTCCATCATTTCCTGCATGAACCTCATGTGGAACACCGGGGGACATAATAGAAATGGTTCCAACCTCATAAGGGATGGAAGCACCGTCATTGATACATATACCGGAACCGGCAATTACCTCATGGGTTTCCAGCTGTGTTTCGTGGATATGGTTTTTGATGCTCTTGTCTGGTGCAATGCGGACAAGATGGTAACTGAATTGTCCATTGGTATCTTTTGATGAGACAATGTGTTTGAGCTCTACACCTTCAAAGGCTGGATGCTTTGACCAGGGAATGTCTGCAAATTCCTCTTTTGCTGCTGGCAGCTTCAAAGAGCCGCCGTCAAATGCTTCAAAAATAGATAATGGGTTATTGTTCATAGATGTCTGCCTCCTTTGTTTTTGATAAGTGTATTATAAGAGAAGGAGAAGGGATTGGATAAAATTGCGGTGTTTGGGATTATACAATGCTAAGTAACCGCATTGGTGGTGAAAGAATAATTATTTAAAATAAATTGACAAACATTTAAATGTATGCTTATATATTTAAATAATATATGAATAAATGTTCAGTTATTCATGTTTTGAGATTTATATCCGCTAGAAAAAGGGAGGAAATGATAATGTATCAAATAACAGCCATTTTAATTTTAACAGTATTTTATGCATTTTATTTTGCCAAAATTGTGCTTCAGAAGAAACAGTCCATAAAGACAAACCAGATGGGAACTGGAAATAAGCCGAAGAAGGTGCTTGTCATTGAGCGAATCATGAGTGCTGCGACGGTACTGGTATGCATTGCAGATATTTTAAGTATTTTTTTTGTGAAAACATTTCCTGTGGCAGGGCTTAGAATTGCAGGAATTGTAATTGGTTTGATTGCTGTCATTTTCTTTGCACTGGCAGCCACAACGATGAAAAACAGCTGGAGGGTAGGAATACCAGAAGAAAAAACCTCGCTCATCACAAATGGTATATATAAATGGAGCAGAAATCCTGCTTTTGTGGGGTTTGATTTGCTGTATTTGTCGATATGTCTTATGTTTTTTAATATTCCGTTGCTGGCAGTGTCTGTCTGGGCGGCGGTGATGCTTCATATGCAGATTTTACAGGAAGAGGAGCATATGCAGCGTATGTTTGGAGAGGAGTATGAGGAGTATAGGAAGAGGACAGCGAGGTATTTTGGGAGAAGGTAAGAGGTTGGGAAGAAAGAAGAAATGGAAATGCTGCTGCTTGCAGAATTTGGGAAATTAAAGGATGGCAGTCCAGAGTCCGCAGATGCGCAATGTCTTGTTAAAAGGTTGCATAATTATATCACGGATAATTTCTACAAATGCTCCAACGACATTTTGTTAAGTCTTGGTCAGATATATGCCGGGGGAGGAGAGTTTACAGCCAGTATTGACCGTGCCGGTGGAACGGGAACGGCAGACTTCACGGCAGAGGCGATACGGATTTACTGTGGTAAATAACAGCTTATTTTCCATTGCATAAGAGAATATGTATTTAAAAAGAATGGGATAGCATGCAGATGCTATCTCATTTGTTGTATAAGATTTTTCTTGCGGATGGACACTAACACCTTTATAATAAATTACAGGTAAAAATGGTTAGAAGGTTCTTAAAACGAATCTCATCCACCAAAGAAAAAGCGGGGTTACAGGAGAGGGATAACAAATGAGTAAGAAATGGTATCGCCGGCGCAAGCGGCTGTTTGAAATATTAGAGGTTGGCAATGATTTGGACTATGTCAGCCGTTGCTATGATTTTTTTAATGCATTTACAATTGTACTGAATCTGGTGGCAAGTATCATGTATACCTATGAGGGGATGCGTGTGCAGTACGGAAGCATTTTGATATGGATTGAGCGGATTACGGTTGCGTGCTTTGCGATAGATTATTTTTTGCGTATTTTTACTGCCCGGTTTTTGTATGCGGATGAGGAGGATATGACAGAACTGTGCGCAGTGAGAAAATATATGCTGTCCTTTATGGGAATTGTGGATATTCTTTCCTGGCTGCCCTACTATCTGCCAATTTTCTTCCCATCGGGAACTGTCGCATTCCGGATGGTGCGGATTGTACGGATTTTCCGCCTGTTCCGGGTGGACGCATATTACGATTCCCTCCATGTCATTACTGATGTTTTGTATAAGAAACGCCAGCAGCTGGTGTCATCGGTGGTTCTGATTCTGATTCTGATGATTGCTTCCAGCCTCTGTATGTACAGTCTGGAGCACGAGGCGCAGCCGGAGGTGTTTACCAATGCCTTTTCCGGAATCTGGTGGTCAGCGTCCACCCTGCTCACTGTGGGGTATGGCGATATTTATCCGGTTACCATGATGGGGAAGATATTGGGAATTATAATTTCCTTTTTGGGGGTTGGCATGGTTGCCATTCCGACAGGTATCATTTCTGCAGGCTTTGTGGACCAGTATTCCAGCATTAAGAGAAGAAATGAGTACGGCTATGAGGAGGATATGCATTTTATTAAGGTTCACATTACAGAAGAGGATAAATGGTTCAATAAGCGCATTGCAGACCTGTCACTGCCGGCAGGGGTCATTGTGGCGATTATCAAAAGGGATGAAGAGATAATTGTTCCCCGTGGGGACGTGGTGCTGCTGGAGGATGATGTGGTGGTATTAGGGGCGATTCCTTATGAAGAGGATGAAAAGGAGCGCATCAATCTGAAGGAGATTGTACTTAAGAAGCAGAATCCATGGACAGGAGTGAAGATTAAGGATTTGGACATTTCCCGCCAGTCGGTTATTGTGCTGGTGAAACGCCGAAATAAATCTCTGATTCCAAACGGTAACATGGTGTTACAGGCGGGAGACAGGGTGTTCTTATACACGAAGCTTTGTCTGGCAGATGCCAGTACCATTGAAATATAGAAACGGTATATGTTTTAAGGAGGAGTTATATGCAGATTAAGTCCTTACATATCGAAAATTTCAAATCCATTCGGGAACTCACAATCTCCGACATTGAAAATGCCCTGATTCTGGTGGGAAAGAACAACACAGGAAAGACGGTTGTGATAGATGCCATTCGTGCGGTTACCGGGAATTATACGGTCAGGGAAAATGATTTTAATGAGAAAAAGCAAAATATTGAAATTGCCATGGTTCTTACTATAACGGAAGAGGATTTGCATCAGTTTCACACCCATGGAGTGGTCAGCGCTTACAAGCGTTATGAATTATGGGAGCGTGATTTTTGTGAAAAGCTTCCGTCCTTTTTGAATGGTCAGCTGTCCTTTGTCTGCTCTATCAATTACAACGGAAAAATACGGTATGAGGATGATGGACACAAAAATAACCGCTATATTCTGGAAATTTTACCGAAGCTTTATTTTATTGATACGAACCGGAATTTGGCTTCTTTTCAGGAAGACCTGCTGATGTTTCAAAGGTCGGAAGAGCTTAGTACCTTGCGTTCCAACACATGCATGTTTGACGCAGCAAAGACCTGTAATCATTGTTTTAGCTGTATTGGTCTGATTAACCAGAAGAAACCGGAAGAACTGCAGGTGCATGAAACGGCAAAGCTGTTGGAGTACAAAATATACCAGTTAAATATCAGTGAATTTTCCAGAAAAATGAATGCAAATTACCGGAAAAATGGCGGAGTGGAGAATATTCTTTATTCATTGTCCTATGACACGGATAAAATGTTTTCTGTTGAAGCAGACGCATGGCACGAAGAACTGAAGCGGTTAAGCCCTGTGGAGCATCTTGGAAATGGTATGAAAAGCATTTACATGCTTTCGCTGCTGGAAACCTATATAGAGGATGAAAAACGGCTGCAAAGTATTATTATTGTGGAATATCCGGAATTATTTCTGCATCCTTCCCTGCAAAAGACTGCAAGCAAAATTCTCTATCGCTTATCAAAGAAAAACCAGGTGATTTTTACCACCCATTCCCCGAATATGGTTGCAAATTTTACCCGTGGTCAAATTTGCCAGATGGTTCTGGACGAGGAAGGATATTCTGTAGCCCGCCGGAACGCAGATATTGATGATATTCTGAATGATTTGGGCTATAGTGCAAATGATTTTTTGAATGTGGACTTTGTTTTTATTGTAGAGGGAAAGCAGGATAAAACAAGATTTCCCCTTCTTTTGGAAAAGTATTATCCGGACGTTTATGACAAGAGGGGGAATTTATCCCGCATTTCTATCATTACAACCAATAGCTGTACGAATATCAAAACCTATGCCAATTTAAAATATATGAATCAGCTTTATCTGCGGGACCAGTTTTTGATGATTCGCGACAGTGACGGGAAAAATCCGGAAGAGCTGGCAGCACAGCTTTGCCGCTATTATAGTGAGCGGAACAATGAAGATATTGACAAGCTGCCAAGGGTACGGAGGCAGAATGTATTGATTTTAAAATACTATTCCTTTGAAAATTATTTTCTGAATCCGGAAGTGATGGCGCAGATTGGAGTGATTGACAGTGTGGATGAATTCTGGGAGATACTGTTTGAAAAATGGAAACAGTATTTGCACCGGATAAAGAGCGGAATCCGGCTCGTGGAGGTTTTAGGGAAAGACATACAATCCATTGCGGATTTAAAAGAGCATTTTGAAGAGTTTAAAATATACATGCGGGGGCACAATCTGTATGATATTTTCTATGGCCGTTTTAAGGAACGGGAAAACGAGCTTCTACGCCAATATGTGGAGCTGGCGCCCAGGGAGGATTTTAAGGATATACTGGATGCCATTGATTCCTTTGTCTATTTCGACAGCCGCAGAAAGTGAGAGGGAATATAAAAAAAGAAGTTTTGGGGATGCTGCAAACATAATGAATCTCATTAATAAACAAAGAGTATGGTAATGGAAGGAAGCAGCGATTTGATTTTAATATAACGGAGGAAAATATTATGCCAGTTGCAAATGCGAAAGCTAAATTTAACTGTAGTGTTGAAAAGGTATGGAATATTGTCACATCCTTGACTGATTATGCATGGAGAAGCGACTTGAGTAAAATTGAGGTGGTTGATGAAAACCAGTTTATTGAATACACATCGGAAGGCTATGCAACCACTTTTACGATTACATTGACAGAAACTTATAAAAGATGGGAATTTGATATGGAAAATGCGAATATGAAAGGACATTGGACAGGTGTATTTTCTGAGATAAGTGGTCAGACAGAAATTGATTTTACAGAAGATGTTGAGGCAAAAAAAGTCATTATGAAACCCTTTGTAAAGGGATATTTGAAAAAGCAGCAGGAGCAATATATAGCGGATTTAAAGAAGGCGGTTGAAGAGAGTTAGGCATATGAGGCGTGACAACGCCTGAATGGTGATTTGCCTATCGGTTAATTTTTTTGAGTGAATGTTACAATCTGTTCAATTGTGAGGAAAAGCATTTTTTGATAAGATGAGTTTAGTAAAGGTCTTTGCAATAAATAAAATGCAGGAGGATGCTTTATGCAGATTGGTGAAGTGATTCGGAAATACAGAAAAAATAAAAATATGACACAGGAAGATATGGCAAAGCGTCTGGGTGTGACTACGCCCGCTGTGAATAAATGGGAAAAAGGAGTGACACAGCCGGATATCATGCTGCTGGCGCCTATTGCCAGGTGTCTGGATATTACACTGGAAACGTTGTTGTCCTTTCATGTTGAACCGACAGAGGAAGAAATTAACAGGATTGTCAGAGAAATTGATGAAAAATTCGATAAGGAGAGTTTTGATGCAGTGTTTCAATATGCCAAAACTCTCATACAGCAGTATCCCAACTGTAATCAGCTGATTTGGCAGTTAGCAGTGATACTGGACGCCAGATGTATGATGGATGGTGTTGCAAATCCGGATGCCTACGACAAACAGATTCTGGAATGGTATCAAAGAGCGTTAGAAAGTGGGGATGAGAAAGTACAGAGACATTGTGCCGATGCTTTATTTGGGTATTATACGAGGAAAGAGATGTATGATGAAGCAGAAGAATGTCTGAAATATTTTGAAGAGGGCAGCGCAGAGAAGAAGCGGATGCAGGCGGTCATTTATAGCAAGACAAACCGCATAAATGAGGCATACAAGGCTTATGAGGAAATAATCTTTTCCCATTATCAACTGTTAAATATGGTATTCGGCAGTCTCTATATGCTGTCCCTGCAGGAGGGGGATACCCCGCTGGCCCGGAAATATATTGAGAAGGAAAGCAGCCTGGCGAAGTTATTTGAAATGGGCATATATCATGAGACGTCCTGTAAATTAGAACTGGCAGTGCTGGATAAGAATATTCAGGAAACCCTTTCTGTTGCAAAAACAATGCTTGCTTCTCTGGAAGAAATATGCAGCTTCGTGGATTCGCCTTTGTATGCACATATGACATTTAATAAGGAATCCTATGGGACACTGGTACCAGGAATGCGTGAAAACTTGTTAAAGTGTTTTCAGGATGATGAGACATTTGGCTATATGGCTGGAAATGAAGAGTGGGAAGCGTTGATAAAACCCTGACAGCAGTTATTTTAACTAACTCTACGGTTCGTGGGTTCCATTTTTTCCAATTATTTTATAGGATGAAACCATTAAAGGAGGTGTGTGGTTTGGACCAAATTAAGATTGGAAAATTTATTGCAATGATGCGAAAGGAGCAATCATTTACACAAAAGCAGTTAGCGGAACAATTGGGTATTAGTGATAAGACAATTTCAAAATGGGAGACAGGAAATGGAATGCCAGAAGTTTCCTTAATGCTGCCGCTATGTGATGCACTGAAAATAAATGTAAATGAATTGTTATCCGGGGAACGGTTGACAGAGCACAATTATCACGAAAGGGCGGAGGAAAATATGGTGAAGCTGATTCAGGAGAAGGATGATAAGCAAAAAGAAGATAAGAAGCAGGTAATTGCAGTTACTTTGATTAGTGTTCTTTTGCTTATAGTTGCATTTGGTGTGATTTTAAATTTCCAAGTGACTAGTGCACATATTATTTTATTGTTTGGACTGGTTGGAGAGTTTTTGGGATTTGTGTGGCTGAGAGAAAAAAGAAAGGCAGGTGCTGAGAATGTGGCAGCACCAGTTTTATTGACAAGTACGTGTGGAATGATTATTTTAGTGGGGCTGGTTATGGTTTTCATATAAAGAGATGGCAGTTATTCTATTTGGCACTATATGAATGTGGGTCTTGCTTTTTCCATACAGGTATTTCATACATTCGTCTTAATGTTCTTGCTACCTGGCTGGTATCGTTTCGTTTTACTGTAATATCATATCGTCCTTCTATCGTTCCAAAGGTAACGGTTTTTTCAAGACCGGTCATTTCCTTTAAATAAAATAACATATTTTCTCTTTGGGCATTCTGGTTATAAATTTTAATATAAGAATATCCCGGATAATCTTTAGAAGGATAAAACAATATTTTTAGTGATTTGTCATACTCCTTATTTTTTAGTAAATGATAAAATGCCTGCATTTTCTCTGTCGTGTCCAATAACATAAAATATACAACTCTGGTATGTTCTGGTACTGGTGCTTTCACATAATTCCGGTAAGGTGATACATGAAGTCTATCAAACATTAGTTTTTCAGCCTCATTTTTCAATTCGTTGTAAAAAATCAAAAGGCAGTCATCCATAATTACATTAGAAAAACAATTCAATTTCTGCGTTTCCACAAGTTTTATAATTTCCTGTGAGGTCTCATAGGAAATTACAAATGCTCTTATAAAAGTATTGCTATTCATATCATAAAGTACCGCCCCATCCATAGCAATGATTGGCAGCCGGAGCCTTATGCCCGCTAAAACCTCCTGCAAAGAAGCAGGTGTTCTCATAGTGGATATGGTGAAATTTGCTCCGTCATCCAGAAGATAGTTAATTTCTCTTTTGCTGTAAATGGATAATTCTTCCTTCTTTGCAGTCAGAGTATCATCAATTCCGGATACAAACAAAATATCTCTCCGTTTTTTTGATGGAATATGAAAAGAATTAATTCCAATACCTATAGCAATACCAATCATTGTGTCCAGAACACGGTTTAGAACAAAAACAAAAGGCTCTTCATCACCTGCATGGATTACTACAATACTTAGGAATACTACACAGGAAAAATAGGAAGCATTTTGATGATGAAACATCAGGGTTGTCTGGATTATAGGAATGATTGTAAGTGCTACCAGCAAATCATATAATAGTTCATTCTGTATGGAAACCTGTGGCAAAAATTGTATTTTAATCAAGAGCACGAGCAATCCATAGAAAGCTCCTGTCAAAGTTCCGGAAGTTCTTTGCACTGCCATTTCTACTGTATTCTCAAAATAAGGACGGATGCACCAAAGTGCTGCTAGCATGGAGTAAAAGGGAATGCCGACTTTCCCCCTCAGCAGGTATATAACAAAACATAGCAAAACACTTAAGCTTGATTTCTGTATCCTGTGTCCTACAGGTGGTATCGTTATCTTTCGTAATTTTCCTTTCATAACAGCCGTCCTCCCAAATCTTAAAAAATCTATTCAAAAAAGGTGCTATTACATCAATCTATTTTGTAATAACACCTTCGTATTATTTATTATCTGTCTCTTATACACATCT
>ENA-OZAF01000072-OZAF01000072.1-human-gut-metagenome-genome-assembly--contig:-NODE-72-length-48150-cov-8.079052_pt1 | contig 48150 bp, 44 predicted proteins | sample MGYA00244207_ERZ653498 | MGnify/ENA primary metagenome ERZ653498 (study PRJEB26926, sample SAMN06165156) | human gut metagenome | biome: ENVO:00009003; feature: ENVO:2100002; material: ENVO:00002003... | reverse complement strand
TGCATGTGTTAAGCACGCCGCCAGCGTTCATCCTGAGCCAGGATCAAACTCTCATATTTAAAAGTCTGTATCCCGTTCATGACTCTCCATTGCTGGCTAATCAATCCCGTTTTACCTGGAGTGAAACTTGACGAGACTTTTGTCGGGTCTTTGTTTCACCCATGCAACAAGTACTTAGCGAACCAAGCCCCTGCGGGCGATGGTGAGCTTTCGTACTCACTGCTGTGTTTACTGTACTTTCTTTGTACATTCGTTAAAAATTCTCTTTAGAATTTTCAGGGTTGTTTTGTTGTTTAACCTTTATTCTGTTTTCATTGTTCCTGTTGCCGCTCGCTGTCTGTTCCCAGCGCCGCAACGAAGTTAATATTAGCACATGGGTATTCCCTTGTCAACACCTTTTTTCAAATTTTTTGACATATTTTTTATCCATATTTAAAGGAATAAAATCTTTGTTAAATCCCCTACAATATCTAGTAGTACATTGTTATCATACAACAATTTTAAAAGCACAGATTCGTTAATTTGCGCTATGATATTCTGGCTCCATACAAATGTACTTGTTATGGAAAGAATCAAAAAGAAAATCCAGATAAAAATCAATCCCTTCATCGCACCAAGCAGCCCACCGCCAATTTTGTCAATGGAACGGACTATTGGCAGCTTCGCAAAGCTTCCAATGGATTTTCCCAGGAAGAAAAAGAAAATCCTGCAAATGAAAATAAGCAGCAAAAACACTGCTGCATTCAAAATAACGACTGCAATTGACTTCGCAATATAATCATACACACCGCTGACATCTAATGCATCGTACATTTCAGAATTATTATTATCCAGTATTTTCGACTTCAATGATTCCGGTAAAGGCAGTTTGCTGATTACTTCCACCTGGATTCCTCTGGTTGCTTCTTTGCCCGCATCAGAGAACTGCAATTCTTCCGATATATAATCTGCAATTTTTTCATCCACCTGAGTATGCTCCTCCATATAACCACTCACATGAGGCGCTACATAAGTTGCCACAATCAGACTGGCTATCAGTCCCGCCACGGAGACAATCACCCGCAGCAGACCCTGTATCCATCCCACCAAAATACATATAAAAAATAAAATTCCTATTACAATACAGACTGTACTCATATTTATTCCTTTTTACTTTCGTGTGTAAGCTTAATAACTTCCGAACCACTGTCATACAACACAATATAACGCCTGCTATATCCTGTTGGCACCATATCTGTCACATTCTTTTGAAAGGCATAGGAAAATTTCAGATTTCCTTTAATTGTATAAATCCGGCATTCTGTCCCGCCGGTAAAAACAATTTCATCCTTGCTCATTCTCACATTTTCATAAGCAAAGTCTATTTCCTGTGTCATAACCTTCCGTCCACCGGTATTATACAATTCCAATATATATGGCGCATCATTTTTATCATCCGCCGTATTGGGCAGCACCACCCCTATATAATCAGAATTATATACCACGCTCTGAACCTCTTCCTCAAAAGCAATCACTGCCTTCTGGCTTGGTTTTTCCTTCATGGTATAAATGATAAACTGGGTATCTCCAAATGCACATATGGTATTATTGTCAAGAAATTCCACCTTGGGAACAATGGTGTCTTCCAGCTGGTATCCCCCCATCAGCCTATCCGCATTTTCATTCTGCCCCACTGCTCCAAAGTTATAAGCTGCCAGACCATTTTTTGCACTGGCGCCATCTAAATATAAATATGTAGAAAACAATTTTTCTCCATCCTCTGACAAATCAATATCCATCGGATAACCGCTTTTATCAATCGTGGTCTGTATTTCGGATATCTGTTCCCCGTTCTTGTCATAAATATTAATATAATTCTCTTTTTCGCCCTCTAAGATAACCGCAAACTCACCCTGGCCTGCCACTGCAATATCGCATATTTTATAAGGCATTGTGGTACTGCTGACCTTCCCCTCCTTATTAAACACATACACGTCATTGCCATTTAAATCGGCAATTGCCACATATTCACCAGACACATCCGCCGCCGGCATTTTCATTGCAAAGGTCTCGTTCCAGACTGCCTCACCCTTTTCATCCACATAGGTTGCCCCATCTTTGCTAAACTTCAACAGGGAATTCTGATACGGAACATAATCCACCACAGATGCATTCTTAACGCTGGTCTCTTCCACCACCTCGTAACTGTTATAGTTCGTATTTGCAAAGAAAATACAGCCTGCCGCTATTATGATAACAGCCAGCACCGCAACAACCGCTTTTATCTGCACCTTCTGCAGCAAATGCTTCCAAAATGCATTCCCGGTTTCTTCACTCTCTTCATTCACCGGCTCCGCCTTTGCTCTCTTCTCTTTCTTTTGCAAAAAGAATCTCTTTTTCTTTTCTTCTCTTTTATTGTTTTCTAAAGCCTCCGGCTCGTTTGTATCTCTTCTCATTCTATCAACCTTTTCTTATGATTTTACTGTGTTTATGATATCATATTTTCAGAAAAGGTACTACCCCTATTTCTTTTTCCTTAAACCGTTAATCCACGGTTGGTATCAAAATTCTGTCGCCTTCATGGATTTCATCTGCCTCACCAAAGCCGTTTGCCTCCATCAGCTCCGCTACATAGCCCACAGAATTATACATTTTAAAGCTAATGGATGATAATGTATCTCCATTTTGAACCACATAATATTGAGGCAGATTCGCTGCCACGGAGCGCACCTGTCCCGATTCCGCCATCTCTGTCTGCCCGCTTTCTGTTTTTTTTGCGGAATCCTCTTCTGTCTTTGCAGTGCTGCTGTTTTCCGTCCGGCTATCGCTTTTCCCGCCCTCCTCAGTAGCTTGTCCACTATCTTCATATGCGATTAACCCACTTTCCACCAGCCTTGTTTCCATCATTTCAAGCATCTGGTAATTGGAAAAAACCGCTATACCAAGAGCAAGCACCGCTACGGTAAGCCCGGAGCAGAGCACGTACAGACGATGGTTCAGCCTTTCAATCTTAGCATTTCTTGCCCTTTCCTCCATAATTTTTTTATAATTCCGCAGCACCGCTTCATCCTTCTGCTCCACCTCATCCGGTTCCCTCTCGCCGGTTGCCTCCTTTGACTCAATCATAAAATTCTGCATTGCCTCGTTTCTGGCATAATAAATGTAGTAACCGCTCTGCCTGCGCAGGCACTCACCCTCCATCATATAGAATGCGTCTTCCCCCTCCAAAGCGTCCATAATATAAAGCACCTTATCCGGGCCGGCGAAATTATCCATGTGAAGCCGGACAATCATATCATTTACCTCTATGGAAAATCCCATCCGAGACAAAAACCATCCCACAACCTCCAAATCCGGGAAGTAGGTTTTAACCTCCTGATAAATATAACTCCAGGTCTCTCCGTCAAAGGTTGTCTCCTCTAAATCAAGCTCCAGATTCTGCGCCGCCAGAGCCCCGCTCACAAATACAACCTCACCATTTTCTCCTTTTACGCTTTCCCCTACCAGAATCGCACCCCTTGCAAAGGTTGAATTTGGATTAGCCAGCTGATTTAAATAGGTCATGACATAATCCTCAATATATATTCTTCTGTTCCCATCCGGTGCACCTATCTGCCTGATATTCTTTGGTAATGTAATTCCCGCAAAAATGTTATCTTCTGTCTGGTCCTCTTTATCATAGACTATTTCAATCATGTTTTTCCATTCCTTTCCGTGATTTATCATTTCATAACAATTTTGCCTTTCTGTAACTTATCACGAAAAAATTGCTTTTCATGTCTAAAATTGTTCTTCACATTATAAAAATGTCCGCAATATCAGAATTTTTTTTGCTTTTCTATAGAAAATACGACAAGCCAGAGGATATTTTTTACTTCTCTGTCTAAAACAGGCTCAAAATGTTTATACTTTTCATACAATAAAGAACAAGGGAAACGGAGACTGAGCTATGACCCCATTATATTATAATGCATTTGAACAGGACGCTGCATTGCAATTAAAAAATGAGCTGTACCAGACAATTGAAAACAATTGCAGCGACTTAGAAGATATTATTATATTATGCATCGGAACAGACCGTGCCACCGGCGACTGCTTAGGTCCATTGGTCGGGGAGCATTTAAAAAATGTACTTCCACAGGTTCCGGTTTATGGCACTTTGGAACAGCCTATCCATGCATTAAATTTAGAAGAAACCATCCAGGGAATTTATGACCAGCACGAAAATCCATTTATCATTGCCATTGACGCCTCTCTGGGCATTCCTGAGCATATCGGATATGCAACGCTGAGCAAAAACCCTCTGATGCCGGGAAAAGGCGTCAATAAAAAACTGCCTGCGATAGGAAATCTCTCCATCACAGGCATTGTAAATGTTGCCGGTTTCCCAAATTCAATTTTATTACAGAGCACCCGCCTCCACACAGTAATGACACTGGCAAACTGTATCGGTAATGCCATCCACTGGTGCTTCTTAGACACTCAGCGCCCCGCTCCCTTATAAGCCGCAATGGCTTCTGACACGGTATCCGCAGTTCCATCCTCCATCAGGGATATCAAGTCCGCTACCCTTGCAGGTGTACAGAAATCCTTGCCAAGAATGGCACCATAATTATTGGCAATGGCAAGGGAAGAATTCTGGATATCCTCATCCAGGGCAGCCATCTGCTCTTCCATAGCCCCCAGGTCAGCCTTCATCTGTTCCAGTCTGCCAAGCCTTCTGTCATTTACCTCATTGGTGAGAACCTGCTTTGTCTCATTTTCAAAGACCGTCATAGCCTCCTGCTTCTCCTGGCTAATCTGGTTCAGTTCTTCTTCTAACTCCGCAAGCTTATCATCATATTTGTCAAGTCCATACTGGCTGTCATCCTTGTCCTTATTAATCCGGTTGCGGATTGCTTTCATCTGCCGCTTATTGGCTGCCATTTTATCCTTAATGTTGCGCCCCTCTGTCAGGGTATTGTAATGCCGCAATTTCGTTTTATTCAGCATAAAAATGTAGATAAGCCCCAATATAAACAGTGTCAGGGATACTGTCAGGGTACATAACAGTGTTAAATGTTCACTGTCCTTAAACAGTACATTCACAGACAAAATGTACATCAGCGCCGGAATTCCCACATAGGTAATACAGATTGTTACAAGCAATATGAGGATTTCATAAAAACGCTTCGTCATAAAAAGTGCATAATACAGATTGGACATACAAAAGTACGGAACGTGCTGTGCCTTAAACAAAGTTTTCATCTCCACCTGAAGCTGGCGATTCTCCTCCGTTAAATCTGCGGTCTCCATAGATACACGCTCATCCACACGCTTGGATTTTGCCTTATCACGCTTTGCACGGACACTGCGGCTTTTATTTTTATTGGCATCAATCTGGTCATCATAAACCTTCTCAATCTCGTTCTTACGCCGGCGGATGGTCTGGGCAATCTCATCCTGAATTGACTTCTCCTCTGTTCCAATCGCCTTTTTCAGATTCTTTTCCTGATTTTTATATTCTGCCAATTCCTGCCTCAGCTGTTCCACTGCCTCTAAATCAGTCTGAACCTGATACAGATAATCAACATTCTCATTAAAAACACTATCCTGCATAAAACTGCCTCTCTTTCGCACTATCTGTTGTGCCTTATTCCTATCCCTAATACAATATATTCTTATTTTAACAAACCTACTTTACAAATACAACTCTTTTCGATATTTTCCGTCAGCATCTTACAATAATATTCACAATCTTTTAATATTTCCTCCATTGTTTTTACTGCGGATTTATTATATACTATAGATAATGAATGACCATACAAAAGGGAGGGTGATAGCAATCAATATACTATTCTTTTTAACCCCAAAAGCGGAAGTTGCTTTTCTGGAGGAAGACTACTCGCTCCGGCAGGTTTTGGAAAAGATGGAATACCACAAATATTCCTCCATACCGATTCTCAATAACAATGGAGAGTACATCGGAACCTTAACCGAAGGAGATATTCTATGGTATTTACGCCATAACGATATAGCTACTGCGTTAAAATGGCCGGAGAGCCTGCATTTAACAGACGTTCCAAGACGTCTGGATTATGAGCCTGTCAATGCAAGCTCTGACATGGAGGATTTACTCTCAAAGATTATCCAACAGAATTTTGTACCGGTAGTAGATGACTGTGACAAATTTATCGGCATTATCACGAGACGTGATGTAATCCAATATTTTTGCAACCGTACATAGAATACTCAAAAATGGTCCACCGGTTCATTGTTTCATATGCCTGGCAACTTATGACAAAAACAGACTGCGCATTACACAGTCTGTTTTTTGGTTATTATACAGCTTTCACCATATTACATATATTCTTTTAACCGCTCCGGGTCCACCTTAATACGGTTATCCATGGTCTTCATAATATCCTTAATCTGAACCACACCATAAACCCCGGCATCCTCCAAATCATAAATCTCATTAGTACCAAAGCCTAACACCATCGGTCTTAAAATATCTTTTTCATTTTCCCGCAGCACCAGACCTCTCTCAGAATTGGTAAGTTCTACGCATACCCCCGGATAAAGAATCTTAACACTGTCCATTAAATGCTTTACCATCTTCCTGTCGTATAGCTCCGGATGGCTTTGCAGCATACGGATGGCTTCGACCTCCGTATGAGGATTTTCATCCAGCCGCATTGCAGTGTATTCATCATACGCATTGGCAACCATCAGCACCTTCACCGCATCGGAAATACTATCCGGTGCTTTCTCCGGAAGATATTGCAACTGACACAGCTGCATCAATATATTCTTCACCCCTGCCGGCAGCATAAAGGCATCTGAAATCTTATCAACACCAATAATTACCGCTCTTGCCACTTGGTTTAATTCCTCACCCGTCAGATTATCTGCTTTTCCCCGCAGTGCAGGCGGAAGTGACAGCTTTCCCAAATCGTGCAGCAACGCTGCAACCACAACTTCCGTCTGTTCCATAACCCCAAAGCCTGCCCGGTGGGAAATCAGCGCCGTCAATATTGCCACATTCAGGGCATGCTTATAGACATAATCCTCCGGACTTCTAAGATTTTGGTTAAAATTGATTCTGTGAAACAGATTGCCAAATCTGCGGACCAGCTCGTCCGTCTGCTGCATCAGATTCTCCGGTGCCTGATTTTTCATAATTGCATCCAAATCTTCCCGGATAACAAACACCGCCATTGTCTGAAACCGCTCAAACTCCATCTCTTCCTCGGTCATTGGCGGAAGAGGCTCTGCCGGCTCTAATATGTATAAGCCAATCAAGCCAAAATTCTTCACACTCTCAATACCCTGTCTGGTAATCTTATCATTTCTGCCATACAACAGAATTCCCTTTTTATTATAGATTGGTCTTGCCAGACGCATACCAACCTTCAAATCTTCTGCTTTAACGTATATCAATATAGTAACCTCCCGCATTTGAATATATTTATTGTATCATTCTATGGAATAAATATCAACGGAAGTTATCGCAAAATCGCCATAAAGTTCCGGATTCTGGTCAAAAATATTTACCGCCATTTGATAGGGAAGCTGCTTTCCATGGCACATATAGACAAGGCCGGAATACAGCTTTGCCTGTTTTCCGTTTCCGGCAGGTCTCCGAAGCAAGCCGCTGTCATCCTCCAGTACAATATAACCGCTGCAAAAGGAATATCTTTTGATATGCTCCTGCCAGCTATCCATCAGGAAAAGCGCACTGTCCACATCTTCTGCCAGCGCCTCCTCCTGGGACAACACCCGAAGCACTACTCCCCACTCCTCATACAGCAGCTCCACAATCCTCTCCAGATAAATGCTGTTCTTTTTTACCACAATGCTTATATCTTCATAATAATTCTTAACCTCCAGCAAAATGGAGATGAAATCCTTTTTAGTCCACTCCGTGCTGTCCAATACAAAAAGGAAGGATTTTCTTCTGTTTTGCGGTACTACCACCCTGCTGTGGAGAAAGGCTGTAATCTTTTTCCTGTTTTCCAGCAGTTCCCTCTTTCTTGCCCCAAACAGCTGCCTCTCAAGCTGCAATTCCCGTGCCACCGTCTGCTGTGCGCCGATAACACAGTTATCCGCCCGGTACCGGTTAATTCCTTTTTTTATTTTATTTACAAGCCTCTGCCCTGCCTTCCCATTTCCTCTTATGCTTTCCGTCTGATTCCCTTTTACGGTCACCTCTATCTTTAACACCTGAATTTGTGCGATAGCCTCTCTTTCAAGCTGTACCCTGTTTTTTCTGCCCTTTTTACAGCAAAAATAAATGTAGTCAATCTTTTCCTTTACTCTCATCGGCGTCCCGGCACATTTCCCTTTAGTAAAGCCTATTCCCGGAAAGTCCGGAAAATGACAAATCCCTCTTTTTTTGTTATACTATGAACAGCTTTAAATCAGGAGGTTCATAATGTACGCATATAAATGTATCACTGCCTACGAGGGCACCCGTTACAACGGCTGGCAGAAGCAGGGAAACACCACAAATACAATCCAGGAAAAAATAGAGGAAATCCTGTCTAAAATGATAGGTGAGCCTGTTGAAATAATGGCATCCGGCAGAACGGATGCCGGTGTACATGCCTTAGGGCAGGTCTTTCATTTCCATTGCTCAAAGGATTTATTACAAAACAACACCTCCGGCACATTTCTAACGGAACTTAATGGCTATCTGCCAAAGGATATACGGATTCTTTCTCTGGACGCCTGTCCGGAACGTTTCCACGCCCGCCTGAATGCAGAAAAAAAGACGTATCAATACCGGATTGACACCTCTGCCTATGGTAATTTATTTCTCCGAAATACAAGCCACCACATTGCCACACCTCTGGATACCGCCGCAATGAAAAAAGGCGCCGGTTATCTTCTCGGCACCCACGATTTCAAAAGCTTCTGCAGCAATAAACGCATGAAAAAATCAAGTATACGGACAATATACGACATCCGGATTGAAGAGGACGAAGAAGGACAGCTTCTTGTGCTGACCTTCACCGGTAACGGTTTTCTCTATAATATGGTCCGCATACTATCCGGCACATTAATCGAAATTGGGCTGGGGCTGCGCCGTCCGGAAGATATCCCTTCCATCCTCAAGGGCTGTGACCGGGGACTTGCAGGACACACCGCACCAGCCAAAGGGTTATTTCTGGTCAGTGTCAGCTATCCAGCTCCATAGCAGCTCCTCTAATTCCTGAAAGTTCTCCACATGGTTCACTTCGTCTCTCAGCTTCGAGGAATGGGGATATCCTGTGGTGTACCATGCAACGTGCTTACGCATCTCATGGATACCTGTAAATTCCCCTTTATATTCAACCATCATGCGGGCATGACGCAGCATCACCCTCACCATATCCGAAAGGGATGGTTTTTCCGGAATATATCCTTTTTCAAAATAGGTCTTCATCTGGGAGAAAATAAAGGGATTTCCCTTTGCTCCTCTGCCAATCATAAATGCATCACAGCCGGTTTCCTCTCTCATCCGCAGCACATCCTGAGGAGATGTCAGGTCTCCGTTTCCAATTACCGGAATGTGTACTGCCTCCTTAACCTGGCGTATAATATCCCAATCCGCCTGCCCGGAATAATATTCGCTCCGAAGCCTTCCGTGTACCGCCACCGCCGAGGCGCCGCTTTCTTCAATTACCCTGGCAATTTCTACTGCATTGACATGGTTTTCATCAAAGCCCTTCCGGATTTTAACGGTTATGGGAACCTCTGTGGCTTTTACCATGGCTGATACAATCTCCCCCACCAGCTTAGGCTGCTTCATCAATGCAGAGCCCTCGTTATTATTCACAATTTTAGGAACCGGACATCCCATATTGACGTCAATAAAATCATAGCCTCTCTCCTGCACCTGTGCCGCTATCTTCGCCATAACCTCCGGCTCTGAGCCAAACAGCTGCAAACCAATGGGATGTTCCTGCTGCCGATATGTCATCAACGGTTCTGTATTCCGGTTTTTATATAAAACTGCCTTGGCACTCACCATCTCTGTATATAGCACATCACAGCCCTGCTCCTTGCACAGCAAGCGAAAAGGCAGGTCTGTTACACCTGCCATGGGAGCCAGTATTAATTTATCCTTCAAATCAATCATGCTCTTTTTTGCCATAAAATATTTCCCTTTGCTTCTTTTCTGTCAAAACACGAACACTCCATGTCCATTATAACTGTTTATTATATAAGATGTTCAGTCCCTTCAAGGTCAGGTTGGAATCATAGTATTCGATGCTGTCCGTCTCGTCAAAAATAATTTTGCCAAGACCACCGGTAGCCACAACCGTCATCCGGTCAAGCTTTGCCTCTTCCTTCACCTTACGGATAATATATTCTGTCTGACCGATATGACCATATACCAGACCTGACTGCATAGACGTAATGGTATCCCTTCCGAGAACGGCATCCGGCTTCTTTATCTCAATCTTCGGAAGCTTAGCCGCATCCTGCCATAACGCATGTGCCGCTATCCGGATTCCCGGTGAGGTAACTCCACCCACCAGGGTGGCATCCTCCAATACTAAATCATGGGTTGTCGCCGTTCCGTAGTCAATTACCAGAACCGGTCCGCCATAGATTTCATAGGCAGCCACAGCGTCCACTATACGGTCTGCCCCGACTTCCTTCGGATTTGGTATTGCAATCTTGATACCGGTCTTTATGCCGGGTCCCACCAAAATAGGATTCACTTTAAAATATTTAATCAGTCCGTTTATAATATGGTGGTTCACATCCGGCACAACTGATGCCATAATTGCCGCATTCACATCCTCCCTGTGAAGTCCTTTACTATGCAGCATATTGTAAAAGAAAATCCCATATTCATCTGAGGTTCTTGGAATCTTTGTGGTCATGCGAAAGGTTCCCTCAATTTCGTTTTCCTTAAATAATCCTATGGTTATATTGGTATTCCCAATGTCAATTGCTAATAACATATTATTATCCTCTTTTCCATATTTCTTATCACACCGGATATTCCGCTATCCATAGCAGCCTGTCCGACAGCCGCCTATTCCGGTTCTGCATCCAAAGGCTCTCCCAAAAAGAATACCCTGTAATACAGCTCCAGGCTTTCCAACAGCTCCTGCTTCACCTGCTGCAGCTGTTTTATTTTTAACACACTGCCAATCTCATCATACAGCAAATCATTCTCATCTGCCATGGTCACAAAATTGAGATTGCCCTCCTCATCATATTCCATAGTGAGAATCCCTCCGATATCCTCGGTAAACAATACGCACATCGCCTGCAGTTCATCCTTAATACTGTCCGGAAGTCCATTAAATGCCGGATTTAAATAATATTTCTCCTCATACTTGGAGGAGCCGCACAAAACTACCTTTTCCTGCTCCATTTTCTCCTCTATTCCTTTTCAAATTCTCTTAATTTTCTTATTCATTCTACAAGTTTTTCTTAAAAGCATTTTATCCTATTCACAAAGGGATTGCAACCTCTTTAGAGATTTGCTAAGATAGGTGATAGAATTATTAAGAAAAGAGGTATCAGAAAAAATATTATGTTAAATCAGAATTTTATTGATATGTGCGGACAAAAATCTGTCATACGTGAGTTATTTGCCTATGGCAGCCAGCGTGCTAAGGAAATCGGATATGAGAATGTATTTGATTACAGCCTGGGGAACCCTTCTGTTCCAGCGCCAGCCTCCTTTACCAATGAAATGATACGCCTGTTGCAGACAGAAGACCCTGTAGCCCTTCACGGATACTCTCCAAGCCTTGGAATCGACTCCGTAAGGGAAGCCGTTGCAGCTTCCTTAAATGACCGGTTTGAAATGAACTATGGGAAAGAGGATATATTCATGGTGAGCGGTGCCGCCGGTGCCATTGCCCATGCTGTCAGAGCAGTAACGGTTCCTGGTGACGAGATTCTGACCTTTGCACCCTTCTTTCCGGAATATACACCATATATCTCTGCAAGCGGTGCTGTTTTAAAGGTCGTTCCAGCAGATATCAGCACCTTTCAGATTAATTTTGACGCCTTTGTTGAAATGCTTAATGAAAAGGTAATGGCAGTATTAATTAACACCCCGAACAATCCATCCGGTATTGTGTATTCTACGGAGACAATTAATAAGCTTGCCATGATTCTCACCGAAAAGGAAGAGGAATTTGGTCATCCGATTTATATTATATCAGACGAGCCTTACCGCGAAATTGTATTTGAGGGAGTGGATGCACCTTTTGTCGCTGCCCACTATCACAACACCATTACCTGTTACTCCTTCAGCAAATCCTTATCTCTTCCGGGAGAACGAATCGGTTATATTGCTGTAAATCCTGCCTGTGAGGATTCTGCTTTATTAGTAGATATGTTTGGTCAAATTTCCCGTGGTATTGGTCACAATTGTCCGCCAAGCATTATCCAGCTGGCAGTTGTCAAGTCGTTATATGAAACCTCCGACCTGTCTGTCTATGAGACAAACAAAAACATCCTTTACACAGAGCTTACCAAGATGGGCTTTGATATTGTAGAGCCCGGCGGAACCTTCTACATGTTCCCGAAGGCTCTGGAGGAGGATGCCGTTGCTTTCTCCAACAAAGCAAAAGAATTGGATTTATTACTGGTTCCGAGCAACAGCTTCGGCGTGTCTGGTCATTTCCGTATCAGTTACTGTATTCCTACTGAAAAAGTGGAACGCTCCATACCGGTATTCCAGAAGCTGGCAGACATGTATATATAACAAACGCCGGACAATTGCCAAAACGATTGCACAATACATAATATAATTGCACATAAAAAGAGACTTCCATCGAAGTCTCTTTTTATGTATTGCATTATTCTGTTGTTACAGAAATACACATTCTTTTTATAATGTAATACTCTCCAAACTGATAGCCTACATCAACCCTTGACACCACCAAGTGCAACGCCGCCTACAATATTTCTGGAAAGAATTAAGTAAACAACTACAACCGGGAAGATTGAGAATGCAATCATAACATATACCTGACCCATATCAAACTTCAACCAGTCAGCTGCACGCAACTGTGCAATCAAAATCGGAAGTGTCTTCTTCTTATCTGTATGCAAAATCAATGCCGGTGTAAAGTAATTATTCCAGCTTGAAACAAATGAGAAGATTGCCTGTACTGCAATTGCAGGTTTCATCAAAGGTATTACAATAGAATTAAAGGTACGGAATTCACCGGAACCATCAATACGGGCCGCTTCAATCAATGAAAGTGACAAGCTGCTTTCCATAGACTGCTTCATATAGAATACAGTTACCGGAGCTGCAAATGCCGGTATAATCAATGGAATAAATGTATCGTCTAATTTCATATTATTCATCAAACGGACAAAACCAAGTGCAACTACCTGAGTCGGAATCATCATAATCGCCAGGATAAATGTGAATAAAACCTTCTTACCCTTAAACTGATATGCATGAAAAGCATATGCTGTCATTGCAGAAATATATACACAACCTGCCGCACTGACACCTGCAATAATTACACTGTTAATAAGTCCGTTCCAAACCGGTAATGTACCATTGACCAGATTCTTCCAGTTCGTCCACAAATTCGTACTTGGCAATGCTGAAAAACCAGCCTTTAACTCACCATTTGACCTGGTTGCATTGATAATCAATACATAGAACCAGAACAAACAGAAAAACGTGATTAAAATAAGGACAACATAGGCAATAGTTCTTCTGGTCTTAATTCCCAATCCTTTTTCTTTTTGTTGTTTTGCCATAGTTAATTACCTCCCGTCATCATTACTACCGCTAAACTTGAATACGATGAAGCTCAAAATTCCTGTTATGATAAGCAGGATTACAGATAAGGCACCACCCATACCATAGTTCTTACTGTACAGATGCTTATTCAGGAACATAATCAAGGTCATGGATGAACGCATCGGGTCACCAGTACCGTTGGTCAAAATCTGAGGAACATCATATAACTGCAAGCCACCGATTAAGGAAGTAATCATTACATAAATTAAAATCGGACGCAGAATCGGCAATGTAATGCGGAAGAATACCTGAGAGGAGGTTGCTCCATCCACCTCTGCTGCCTCAAACAGGGCAGGGTCAATTCCCATCATACCAGCCATCAACAGAATCGTTGTATTACCAAACCACATTAACAGGTTCATTGATGCAATCAAAATTCTTGTACTTCCCACATGTGAAAGGAAGGAATATGGCTCTGCAAGAACTCCCATCTGTACCAGGAGAGAGTTAATTGGGCCACTGTCAGCGAACAGTGTAAAGAATAACATTGAAAAAGCTGAAGCCATAATCAGGTTCGGCATATAGATAACCGTCTTAAAAAACTGTGCGCCCTTTATCTTCAAACGGTTATCAGAAAACCATGCACCTAACAGCAATGAAATCAATATCTGTGGGATAAAGCACATCAGCCACACGAGCATAGTATTCTTAAAATACAACAAAAAATCTCCACCTTTTATCAGCGAGATGTAATTTTCAAGTCCAACAAAATTCGGTCCAATCTGTTTCAGACCTGACATATAGTTTTCAAAGAAACTATTATAAATCGTACTAAACAATGGTATTATCTGAAAAATAAAATATATTACCATAAATGGTATCAGAAATATGTAGCCCCATTTGTTAAAGCGGACCACATTGCTCTTTTTTTTCATAATAGCATTTGCCCCCTTTTCCCATTTGTTATTACAGAGCTCACAGCAAATCTTCCTGTCCTTATTGTGCAAACCTGCTGTCAACTCTGCACACATTATAACTGTTTGCTTCGCTTTGTAATATATTTTGGCATTATTATAGCCGTGCCCGCCCAAATTCTGACAGGCACGGCTATATAATTCATGACTGTTCTAATATTATATTGAATATAATATTAATCTGTTGTTAACTCAGGATATTTCTCCTTGATAGCTGTGTAGAACTGCTGTAATGCTTCGTCATAAGTAGCATTGCCATCGAAGTAGTTCTTCATAGCACCCTGGAACTCCTCGTTACAACCCTGGTCGTAAGCAGAAATGTTGCTTAAGTCAAGAGTCTCAACACCTGCACTGTAGATACCAAGTGGATTCTGGCCACCTAAAATCTTGCTTGAGTAGTCAGATGAAGCCATCTCAGCAATAACGTCCTGGTTGTTAACAAAGTCATCATCAGCCTCGATAATCTCTTTCATGATAGTATCATCTGTAGTCATCTTAAGCATGATGTCCTTAACTAAGTTAGCATTGTCTGTACCGGTTGCAGCTGCACACCATGTACCACCCCAATAGAAGCCCTGAGGTCCCTCTGCAGCACCCCAACGTCCATTGTATCCGATAGAACCTTCTGTGTCAGCAGCCATAGAGAAGTTTACTAACCAAGCTGGTCCAAAGTAGCAGAATACTTTACCGTCTGGGTAGAAGCCCTTGCTCCAGTCATCTGACCATAACTCAGCTGTTGTTGTCTCGCCAGCATCAACTAATGCCTTAGAATCATCAACCCATGCCTTGATGTTGTCATCAATCTGAACCTTGTTATCATCTGATACCCACTTTGTTGTTACATTGTTAGAGTATACACGATATGAATCGTTAACAGTAGCTGTAATCTTATAACCAGCTTCTTTTAACCTTGTTGCTGTCTCATTGAATGTAGCCCAGTCCTTAACATATTCCTGAACCTCTGCTGGGTCCTCTGTTCCTAAAACTTCAGCAGCAGCGTCACGGTTGTAGAATAACACACCAGGACATCCCTGCCAAGAAACACCCTTTAAGTTTCCGTTAGAATCTGTAACGATATCCTTTGTGTACTGATACTGCTTAGATAAATCTTCATCAGTAATGCCAAGGTCTGCAACTGGCATTGTGTAGTCAGAATCAACATACTTAAGCGCATAATCTGCCTCTAATAAGAACATATCAATCTTATCATCATCAGCAGCATCTGCCTGCTTTAATAATGTCTCATCCAAGTTGTTCTGGTATGCGTTGTCGTCAGATGGAGTAATATTCCACTTAACCTCAACATCACCAATCTTACCTGTAGTAGCATCTACTTCCTCATATCCTGGATAATGGTCTGTGATACGAGTCTTGAACTCCTCATTCCAGCAGTAGATGTTTAATACTTTACCAGTATCTTCAGCTACCTCAGCTGCGTCGTCGCCACCATCTTCTGATGATGCTGCTTCAGTAGTTGTGTCATCAGAAGCTGCTGGTGCCTCGGTAGTATCACCGCCACCGCATCCGAATAATAAGCCAGCTACCATAGTTGCTGCAAGCAAACCGCTTACCATTTTTTTCTTCATACGTTTTTCCTCCCTTTGAGTTAATTAAATAATAGATTTGCATTTATGTAATTATTATGATATCTCATAATAAAAATGCCATTAATATAACCCCGCTTCCGTTACTCTACTATATATCATTTTGAACAATTTTGCAAGCCTTTTTTTCTTTTTTTTTTGGCAATTCCTCCATGCTAAACCTCATTTTGCCATAATCATTATGCATTATGCCATAAAGACCTGTACAATTTTACTTCATATTAGTCAATTGCAGTCACGTAAACAAAAACGCACCTCTAACGCCTTCTAATCGTTGTCGGAAGCCTCCACGTTCATAACCTGGCGTTTTCTCGCAAGCTCATCATTTTCCAGATATTCATCATAGGTTGTCATCTTGTCAATCAGTCCTGTGGCTGTAATTTCCATAATACGATTTGCCGTAGTCTGGATAAACTGATGGTCCTGGGATGAGAATAACACAACTCCTGGAAATTTAATCAGCGCATTGTTCAGGGCTGTTATGGACTCCATATCCAGATGGTTTGTCGGTTCATCCAGCACCAGAACATTCGTGCCCATAATCATCAGCTTTGAAAGAAGACACCTGACCTTCTCCCCTCCCGAGAGTACCTTAACCTTTTTCACACCGTCATCTCCTGCAAACAGCATTCTTCCAAGGAAGCCTCTTACATAAGTAGCATCTTTTTCCTCCGAAAACTGGGTCAGCCAATCCACAATGGTCAAATCGTTATCAAATTCCTGTGTGTTATCCTTTGGAAAATATCCCTGGGATGTGGTAACTCCCCATTTATAAGTACCCTCATCCGGTTCTTCCTCTCCGGCTAATATCTTGAACAGCATTGTGGTTGCCAGCGTATTTGGTCCCACAAATGCCACCTTATCTTCTCTTCCAATGGTAAAGGAAATATTGTCCAGTATCTTTTCCCCATCCACTGACTTGGAAAGTCCCTCCACCGTCAGTACCTCATTGCCGATTTCCCGGTTCGGGCGGAAATCAATATATGGATATTTCCGGCTGGACGGCCGCATTTCGTCCAGTTCAATTTTCTCCAATGCACGCTTTCTGGAGGTCGCCTGCTTTGATTTGGAAGCATTTGCAGAGAAGCGCTGGATAAATTCCTGCAGCTCCTTAATTTTCTCTTCCTTCTTCTTGTTTGCCTCCTTCATCTGCTTAATCATCAGCTGGCTGGACTCATACCAGAAATCATAGTTACCGGCATACAGCTGGATTTTTCCGTAATCAATATCTGCAATATGGGTACAGACCTTATTCAGGAAATAACGGTCATGGGATACCACAATTACGGTATTGTCAAAGTTAATCAGGAACTCCTCCAGCCATGCAATGGCGTCCAAATCCAGATGGTTGGTCGGCTCATCCAAAAGCAAAACGTCCGGATTGCCAAACAGCGCCTGGGCAAGCAGTACCTTAACCTTCAGCGTATCCTCCAGCTCTGCCATCAGCTTGTAATGATAGTCTGTCTCCACACCAAGACCATTTAACAGGGTAGCGGCATCGGATTCCGCCTCCCAGCCATTCATCTCTGCAAATTCTGCCTCCAAATCCGCTGCCTTCGCACCGTCTTCATCGGAAAAATCCGGCTTTGCATAGATTTCCTCTTTTTCCTTCATCACATCATAAAGTCTTTTATTACCCATAATCACAGTATCTAATACCGTATAATCATTATACTTAAAGTGGTCCTGCTGAAGCACGGATAACCGTTCTCCTGCATTCATAATGACATCGCCTTTGGTGGTTTCAATCTCTCCGGATAATATTTTTAAAAAGGTTGACTTTCCTGCGCCATTTGCACCAATCAGTCCGTAGCAGTTACCCTCGGTAAATTTTATATTCACATCTTCAAATAATGCCTTCTTACCAAATCTCAATGTCACATTGTTTGCACTAATCATGTTTTTTCCTCTTTCTCCTGGTTTTTAACCTTATTTTCTATCTATAGAATATTTCTTAAACCTGTTTTTATACCCCCTGAAGCTCCGGGTCGATAATAACTGCCACACGGTCAATCCGGTTCTTATCCATTGATAATACCTTTAATGTTATTCCATCTTTCTTGACAGTCTCACCCTCTGTAGGCAGATGGTCCAGCAGTTCAATTACATATCCGCCCAAAGAATCATAATCCTCTGATTCCAGATTCACTCCGATATTGTCTGCAAGGTCGCTGAGCTTCATGGCTGCATCCACCTCAAACTGGTTTTCTGCAAGCTGTGTCACCGTCTCCAGCTCATCCATATCAAATTCATCCCGGATTTCTCCTACAATTTCCTCCAACAAATCCTCAATGGTAATTAACCCGACTGCCGTAGCATACTCATCCAACACAATGGCAAGGGACACAAAACGGTTTCTCATCTCCGCCATAATAGAGGAGGTTTTCTGGTACTCATACACAAAAAACGGTTCCCTCATAATATTACGCAGTGAAAAAGGCTCCTGCCTTTTCCCATTCTGATTCTGGTAAAAGAACAAATCCTTCAGGTATACAATACCAATCACGCTGTCTTTATTGTCATCATAAACCGGAAGTCTGGAATAATGCTCCTCCTGGAATATTTCAAACACCTCATCAAAATCAGCATCTACAGAAACCAAAGCCATGTCTGCTCTGGGAATCATGACATCCTTCGCCTTGGAATCGCCAAAATCCACCACATTGTTAATCATGGACTGCTCTTCCTTTTCTATAACACCATCTTCCACGCTCACATCCACAATTGTCCGAAGCTCGCCCTCTGTCATCTGGTTTTTTGCCTTATCCGTATCAATTCTCAACACAAAGAAAATCACACCGCTTAATTTATCCACAAACCAGATTACCGGTGTCAGCACCGTGGTTAAGGGCTGGATAATGTGAATGTAAATCAGGGATAACCTCTCACTGTAAAGGGTTGCCAGTGATTTTGGTGTAATCTCACCAAACAGCAGCACCACCAGGGTAAGGATTCCCGTTGACACCCCAATAAACTTACTGCCAAACACCGCTGTGGTAAAAGAAGTTGCCAAAGCGGAGGCGGAAATATTTACTATATTATTGCCAATCAAAATAGTACTTAACATTTTTGACGGATTCTCCACCAACTTCAGCACTTTAGCTGCACTGACATTTCCTTCTTCAACCAGGGCACGCATGCGGTGCTTATTCACCGTTGTCAGTGCTGTCTCCGCAGAAGAAAAGAATGCAGAAAGCAAAATCAGAATTAATAGAGTAACAATTTGAATCAAACTCGAGTCAGGCTCCAAAAAAATCATCCTCCTAAAAAAATAAAATTTACAGTAATTTTACTGAATGAAATATCTCTTGTCAAGTCATACTATATTTGTAACAAGTTTACCTGTTTTTAAAAGGAGTAAATAAAATGAGAAGTACCAAGAAAAAATACGAAGAAGTAGCTAACCGGTGCAGCTCTTATAGCAAGACAACTTCCAGCGAATTGTCTAACTGCGTAGACTGCAACTGTACCAGCTGCTTAAACTGCGAACATTTCGCACCGGATGAGCACTGTGTATTAGACCTCTACGATTCAATTGCACAGAACTTAAAGTAATTTGAAGCAAAAAACAAAACGGGCGGTTATTCCCTTCCACTGCGATACAGCAAAGAAATAACCGCCTGTTTTGGATTAGTTATTAATTAACTTATCCTCTCCATTCCAGCTATATAACTTGCGAACCTCCTCGCCAACAACCTCTGACGGATGCTCAGCAGCTAACTTTCTCATAGCCTTGAAATGTACCTGGCGTCCTGCAGGTGACATATCTAACAGGAACTGTTTTGCAAAAGAACCATCCTGGATATCAGAAAGAATCTGCTTCATAGCCTTCTTGGTATCCTCTGTGATAATCTTAGGTCCTGTAATATAATCACCATACTCAGCAGTGTTGGAAATAGAATATCTCATTCCTGCAAAACCTGACTGGTAAATCAAATCAACAATCAGCTTCATCTCATGAATACACTCAAAATATGCATTTCTTGGGTCATAACCAGCCTCAACCAGAGTCTCAAAACCTGCCTGCATCAATGCACAAACACCACCGCAAAGTACTGCCTGCTCACCAAAAAGGTCTGTCTCTGTCTCTGTTCTGAAGGTTGTCTCAAGAACACCGGCTCTTGCTCCACCGATTGCCAAAGCGTATGCCAGAGCAATTTCCTGTGCCTGACCGGTTGCATCCTGCTCTACAGCTACTAAACAAGGAACACCCTTGCCTGCCTGATACTCGGAACGTACCGTATGTCCAGGTCCCTTAGGTGCAATCATGGTTACATCCACATCCTTAGGCGGTACAATACAGCCATAATGAATGTTGAAGCCATGGGCAAACATTAACATATTGCCTGCCTCTAAGTTTGGCTCAATGTCCTTCTTGTACATATCAGCCTGTAACTCATCATTAATTAAAATCATGATGATATCAGCCTTCTTAGCTGCCTCTGCTGCTGTATAAACCTCAAATCCCTGAGCCTCTGCCTTTGCCCATGATTTGCTGCCTTCGTATAAACCAATAATAACGTTACAGCCTGACTCCTTTGCATTCAATGCATGCGCGTGACCCTGGCTACCGTAACCAATAACTGCGATAGTCTTGCCATCTAATAATGATAAGTTGCAATCTTCCTGGTAAAAAATCTTTGCCATTTTCCAGTTCCTCCTATAATAAAATTAATATTTATGTATCACTGATTACTTGGAATCAGCACTACCCCTTGTCAATCCGGTAAGACCGGTTCTTACAATGGATTCAATCTCAAATCCATCCAGCAGACCGATAAATGCTTCAATCTTATTGGCATTACCGGTTAACTCAATCATCAACGACTCAATGGACACATCTACTATCTTTGCGCGGAACACATCCGTGATTGCAATAATCTGCTGTTTCTCTTCCCGGTTTGTCTTTACCTTTACAAGAACCAGCTCTCTGCATACAGATTCCCCGTCCTTGAGCTCTGTAATCTCCACAACATCCTCCAGCTTATTTAACTGTTTTGCAATCTGCGCCAGGGTCAAATCATCGCCGCTCACTGCAACTGTCATACGGGAATACTTTGGATTCTCAGTGACGCCAACGGATAAACTGTCAATGTTATAACCTCTTCTACTAAACAATCCTGCTACACGGCTTAAAACACCGGAAGTGTTATCCACCAGCAGGGATAATACCATCTTCTTCACGTTCATTCCACCTTTCAGAGTCAAACTGTGCCTTTTTACACAACCAAAAACATTTTAGCAACTATTGTACAGACTGTCAAACCTTTTTTCGCACCGTCTGTGGATGGCGGCTATTTCTCCAGCAGCCGTTCCACCAGCCGGCACGCCTCCGCCGCATCCTTGGAATAACCGTCTGCACCAATTTCATCTGCAAAGCTCTGGGTAATCACCGCACCGCCAATTATAATCTTCGCCGTAACCTGCTTTTCCTTCGCATATTCCACCACATCCTTCATGCGCATCATAGTGGTGGTCATCAGGGCAGATAAGCCGATAATGGAAGCATTTTCCTTTATTGCCGCATCGATGATTGCCTCCTTTGGCACATCCTTTCCAAGGTCAACCACACGGTAGCCATAATTCTTCAGCATCAGCACCACAAGGTTTTTGCCGATGTCATGAATGTCCCCCTCCACTGTCGCCATGACAATCGTCGGCATTTCCTCTCCATTCTCCGCCTTCGGAAGCAGCGGCTCCACATGGGAAATCGCCAGCTCCATTGCCTCAGCCGATGCAATAAGCTGGGGCAGAAAATATTTTTTCTGGTCAAACAGCTCCCCTACTTCATTAATAGCCGGAATCAGATGTTCCTCTATCACTGACTGGGGACTGCCGCCCTCTGCCAGATATGCTTTTACATCCTCAAGCATGGTGCGCTTGTTTCCCTTCAGGACATTCTCATACAGTCTGGAATGTGTCCCTGGTGCACTGCCTGAGCCATTTTGACTGGCAGCGCCGGCACCGGCATTTTTACCGGCACTTCCCGCTCCCGCTGCACCGGACGCTAACGAAAGCGTTTTGACATTCTCAATGTAGCGGACATCCGCCCCTTCCTTGTTCAACAGTAAATCCGATGCGAAAGCCGCATTCATCAATAACTCCTGAGATGGATTGGCAATCGCCATGGTCAGTCCCTTTGAAATCGCCATGGTCAAAAATGCAGTATTGACAAAGCTCCGCTCCGGCAGTCCAAAGGATATATTGGAAAGACCGCAGATTGTGGCAAGTCCTAATTCTTTTTTACAGTATTCAATGGTTTCCAGGGTCTCAAGGGCTGCATTTTTATTTGCTCCCACCGTTGCCACCAGACCGTCCACCACGATATCCTCCTTTGCAAAGCCAAGCTCTAAGGCTCTGTCATATATGGTGTGGATAATCTGTTTCTTTTCCTCAATATCCTTCGGAAGCCCCTGGTCTGAAAGGGGAAGCAGTATAAACATGGCTCCGTACTTTCTCGCAATAGGCAGAAGCTTTTCAAATTTTTCCTTTTCCAGGGAGATGGAGTTAATCAGCGCCCGCCCCGGATAAATGCGCAGCGCATGCTCAATAATATCCACATGGGAGGAATCTATACATAACGGAAGATTGACCGTATTGGTGACCTCATAGATAACCTTCTGCATCATGGCATCCTCATCTATGCCGTTCATTCCCATATTGATATCCAGAACGGCAGCTCCGTTTTCCTCCTGCTCCTCCGCCATCTGGACTACCAAATCAAGCTTTCCTTCCCACAGCTGTTCCTGCAGCTTTTTCTTACCGGTGGGATTGATTCTCTCCCCCACCACCAGAAAGCTTCCGTCAATGTCAATCTCCAGCATCTGTCTCTCAGAAGCCAGCAGCCGTTTCCTTTCCGCCGTCACTTCCGGAACATCCATCAGTCTTACCGTCTGGGCAAGGGCGGTAATATGCTCTCTGGTGGTGCCACAACAGCCACCGATAATTCCGGCTCCGGCTTCCACCAGCTGCCTTCCGTACTCTGCAAATTGCTCCGGCGTCATTGCGTACACCGTTTCTCCATCCACCAGCTCCGGCATACCGGCATTCGGCTTTGCAAGAATCGGAACCGTGGCATATCTTCTCATCCGCTCCACCATTGGTATCATTTCGGCAGGTCCTGTGGAACAGTTGATTCCTATCACATCTGCCCCCAGGCTCTGTAAAACAGTTACAGCAGTTTCCGGGTCTGTTCCAAACAGGGTTCTGCCATCCTCATTGTAGGTCATGCTGATTATCACCGGCAGTTCACAGGTCTCCTTTGCCGCAATCAGCGCTGCCCTTGCCTCTGCCAGGCTCATCATGGTCTCCACCACCAGCAAATCCACATCCGCCTCTGCAAGGACACGAATCTGCTCCTTGTAAACATCTATCAGCTCCTCCAGCTTAAGCTTTCCAATGGGATAAAGCTGTCTTCCCGTCATGGTGAGGTTTCCAGCCACATAGGCACGGTATCCGGTCCTTGCCACTGCTTCCTTTGAAAGTGTCACAAGACGCCGGTTAATGGATTCCAGTTCGTTTTCCCATCCATATTCCTCCAGCTTAATCCGGTTTCCTGAAAAGGTCGGGGCATATACAATATTGCTTCCTGCATTGATATAATCCATCTGCAGGTTTACCAGCACCTCCGGATGCTCCAGAATCCACGCCTCCGGACAGACTCCGGTAGGCATGCCCGCCTTTTGCAGGTTGGTGCCGGTAGCTCCGTCTAAAATAAGAATTTTCTGATTCAATAATGTCCTAAATTGTTCCTTTGTCATATCCGCTCCATTCCGCTGTCACACATACAGCTTTGTCTTATAACTCTGTATCAGTTCCGGTGTACTCAAAAAGGTTCACTGGACCTTTTTCTCACATGCATGGCAACTAACAGATTTCATCACTGTCCAGCAGTATTGTAAAGGGTCCGTCATTTAAAAGCTCCACCTTCATGTCTGCGCCAAAGCTTCCCGTCTCCACCACATTTATATTTTCCCGGCTTCTGGCAATAACATACTCGTACATTTCATTTGCCTTGTCCGGCTTTCCTGCCTTGATAAAGGAAGGCCGGTTTCCCTTTTTGCAGTCTGCATACAGGGTAAACTGGGATACCAGCAAAAGCGCCCCGTCCACATCTGCCAGGCTTAAATTGGTCTTCCCGTTTTCATCCTCAAAAATACGCAGACCTGTCATTTTCTTTACCATTTTATCTGCAATTTCTCTTGTATCGGTATCCGTCACTCCAACCAATACCAGAAATCCCCTTCCAATCCTTGCGGTTACCTCTCCGCCTATTGTAACCTCTGCATGCTTTACACGTTGAATTACGAATCTCATACCCTATGCTCTTCCTCCGGTTTTACATTCCTTATACTTAAGTAACAACATTATAGATAGATTTTCACAAAGTTGCAATGTATTCTTTTTATTTTGACTTTTTAGGGAAATCTCTTTATTATAAGGAACAGCAGAAAACAGGAAATTTACGGTGCCGGATTTCCGGCGGAACGGAGCTTATATGAACGAAGAGCAAATTCTCAAAGGCCGCTTGTCCGATTTGGCAAAGCGCGCTTATCAGCAAAACATATACACATACAGTAACTTTTTATCCCCGGCAGAGCTTTCCATACTGGAGGATATCCGGAAAGACATATCCTATATCCATGTGGAAACCTTTGGCGGAAATCCGCTTTGTGAGCGTCAGGTGGCAGGCTTTGGCTCAGAGGAAGACTTTGGCTATCCCGGGCATTTTCCCATCACGGTAATCAAAGCCACTCCACTGCTGGAAAAGTTCAGTGATTCCCTGAATCATCGCGATTTTCTGGGGGCATTGATGCATCTTGGAATTGAAAGGGACACCCTTGGGGATATCCTGATAAAGGAAACCACCGCTTATATTTTCTGTCTGGAGAATATTGCAGATTACATCTGCAAAGAACTCACAAAGGTAAAGCACACCAACGTAAAGTGCATGGTAACCAGTATGGACATTCCGGCTTTACAGCCTGTTTTTTCCAGCAGGGAATTTCCGGTGGCTTCCCTCCGGTTAGACGGTATAATTGCAAGCCTGTTAAAATGCTCCCGAAAGGAAGCACTGTCGCTCTTTGAGGAGAAACGGGTAATCTTAAACGGACGCATTACCGGCAGAAACAGTATTACCTTAAGGGAAGGAGACGTTTTCTCAGTGCGGGGGTATGGGAAGTTCATTTTTGACGGTTCCGGCGGCAGTACAAGAAAGGGAAAAATCTATGTGCATATCCGCCAATATGTATAAATGAACTTTGGTGCTTTTTGTATAGTATCTTTTTTTCAGTTGTGTTATAATATCCCATTAATGAATGGATATATACACATTTTTTGTAAAAATAGTCATACGTTATCAGGAGGAAGACATGAATATTATAATTGTAGGCTGCGGCAAGGTAGGTTATGCCCTGGCCGAACAGCTAAGCGAAGAAGGTCATGAAATAACGATAATTGATACCAACAACGACAAGCTTGAAAAAGCACTTTCCATACTGGATATACAGGGTGTCAACGGAAACGGCACCTCTTTCCGGAGCCAGATGGAAGCCGGTATCAAGGAAAGCGATTTGTTAATTGCGGTGACCGGACAGGACGAGGTCAATCTGCTCTGCTGCCTGATTGCCAAAAAAGCCGGAAACTGCAACACCATTGCAAGAGTCCGGAATCCGGAATATTTTGCAGAAATAAAGTATTTGAGAGAGGAATTAGGACTGTCCCTGGCAATCAATCCGGAGCTTGCCTGTGCCATGGGAATTGCCCGGTTAATTGAAGTTCCCAGTGCATTAGACATTACCTCCTTTGCAAAGGGCAAGATTAATTTAATCAAGCTCTCTGTACCGGACGATTCCATTATTCATTCCATGACTGTATTTGAGTTTGCCACCAAAATTCATACCCACACGTTAATCTGCGCTGTGGAACGGAATCATGAAATCATTATTCCTGACGGAAATACGGTGCTGCAAAAGGGCGATAATATGTATGTCATCATCCCTCCCTCTGATATCCATACCCTGTTATCGAAAATCGGTATCAAGGCAAAGCCAATCCGCTCTGTTATGATTATCGGCGGTGGAACCATTTCCTATTATCTGGCAAGACATCTGGAAGCAAACCATGTCCAGGTAAAAATTGTGGAAATCAACCATAACCGTTGCGAGCAGTTAAGCGAACTTTTGCCGCATACCATGATTATCAACGGAGACGCCACAGACCGCCAGCTTCTGTCAGAAGAGGGCATTTCCGATGCAGACGCTTTCGTATCCCTTACAAACATGGATGAGGAAAATCTTGTGTTGTCCCTGTTTGCAAACAAGGTCAGCAATGCCAAAATAATCACAAAGGTGGACAAGGTATCCTTTGAGGAGGTTGTAGAAGAGCTTCCAATCGGAACCATCGCCTGCCCGAAAAATATTACTGCAAAATCCATCCTGCAATATGTCCGGGCATTACAAAACTCCTTTGGCAGCAATGTAGAAACACTGTACCGCATGTTAGATGATAAGGTGGAGGCACTGGAATTTTCCATCAAACAGGAATCCAAGGTAACCAACACTCCTCTTATGGAGCTGAATTTAAAGAAAAACCTGCTAATCTGTGCTATTTTGCGGAATGGCAAGGTGATTACCCCCAGCGGTAAAGATACCATTTTAACAGGGGATACCGTTATTGTAGTAACAACAAACAAGGGACTTACCGATATCAAGGATATCCTGGCATAGCAGTCCCCGAAAATAAATTATGTAGGATTAAGAAAATGAACATTACAATGATTTTTTATTTACTGGGCTGGATTCTTAATACAGTTGCCGCCCTGATGCTTGTACCCTTTGCGGTATCCATATATTACAGTGAAGAGGTGGGCAGATATTTTCTCATCTGCTCATTGATTATGTTTGCCGTGGGCTTTGCTCTCACCAGAAAACGTCCGAAAAATTCCAAATTCTATGCAAGGGAGGGCTTTGTCATTACAGCCTTAAGCTGGCTGCTGCTCTCCGTTACCGGATGCCTTCCTTTCTACTTAAGCGGTGAAATTCCATCCTTTACCAATGCTCTTTTTGAGTGTATATCCGGCTTTACCACCACCGGAGCCTCCATTCTGTCAGACGTGGAGCAAATGTCCCGGTGTATGATGTTCTGGCGCTGTTTTATCCAGTTAATCGGCGGTATGGGCGTGCTGGTATTCATGCTGGCTTTAATCCCCCTCACCGGAGGACAGGACCTCTATCTGATGAAGGCAGAAAGTCCGGGACCAAATGTGGGCAAGCTGGTTCCGAAGGTACAAAAAACCGCCTACTATCTGTATGCGATTTATTTTTCACTGACTCTGCTGGAAATTATCTGCCTGGTAATTGCCGGTGCTCCTTTATATGATGCCGTCTGTACTGCATTTACTACCACAAGCACCGGTGGTTTTGGCGTCAAAAATACATCCTTAGGCGGTTATTCTCCGGCAATCCAGTATATCGTAACCATATTCCTGTATTTGTCGGGACTGAATTATAACTTTTTCTTCTTTATGTGGATTCGGCGTATAAAGGATGCTTTTTCCATACAGGAAATCCACCTGTACAGCGGTATTTTCTTCAGCTCCATTGCCGTTATTGCCTGGGATATTATCCGGAACTCCGGTTATGCCATTGAGGAGGGAATCCGCCATGCCGCTTTTCAGGTAGGCTCCATTATGACAACTGCCGGTTTTTCTTCTGCTGACTTTGATACCTGGCCTTCTCTTTCCAAAGGCATCCTGGTATTGCTGATGTTTGTCGGCGGCTGTGCCGGAAGCACCTGTGGCGGAATTAAGGTTTCCCGTATTTTAATTTATTTAAAGACCGTAAAAAAAGAAATTGCGCAGCTCTGCCATCCAAGAAATGTAAAGGTCATTAAGATTGATGGCAAACCGCTGGCACATAATGTACTGCGCTCTGCAAATATTTTCTTCATCGTATACATGGTGATTTTTGTTATCTCCACGCTGCTTATCAGTATAGATGAATTTGATTTGGTGACAAATTTTACCGCAGTGGCATCTGCACTGGGCAACATCGGACCGGGACTTTCCCTTGTGGGACCAACCAGAAATTTTGACCTGTTTTCACCATTTTCAAAATATGTGCTGATGTTCGATATGTTAGCTGGGCGTCTGGAGATATTCCCAATGCTGGTGTTACTGTCACCATATACATGGAAAAAGCAATAGCGATTGAGAAATCAATACGTCACTTTTTTACAAAAGCTCATTTAATTTCTCAAAGACAAATTCCACACTTTTCTGCCGTACCTCATTGCGCCCAAGCTCACCATACTGCTGTGTAAAGGTATGAACCCTGCCATTGATGGCGAATCCAAAACACACCATACCAACAGGCTTCGTGGCTGTACCGCCTGTTGGTCCTGCAATCCCTGTAATTCCCACACCAACCTGGGAAGCCGCCTGTCTGGCAACTCCTGCCGCCATCTGACAGGCAACCTCCTCACTTACAACACCATATTGGGCAATGGCGTCTGCGCTGACATCCAGATACCGCATCTTTGCTTCATTTGCATAAGTGACAAAGCTTACATCTAAAACCTTTGAGGCATCTGCCACGCCTACAAGTGTTGCAGCGGCCAGTCCTCCCGTACAGGATTCTGCAAAGGAAATGTGAAACCCCTTTTCAATCAACTTTTTCACTACAATATCTTGCATACAATCCTCTCCTTTTCTATAGATACCTGTTATAGGTGATTGCGAAACTCATTATTTCAAAATGTGAGTTGTGCAAATGTAACAAATTTATGTTTGTAGGACATTTGAGAACGTCAGTGGTTAGCGAGGTGTTTTCGAGCTTAGCACTGCTACGTTCTCAACTAAGTGCAAACGGTCCGAAAAACATATTTGTTACATTTGTACAACGCAGGCTTTCAAAAAACGAGTTTCGCAATCACCTAAGATACCTATTAAGATAGCTGCATCTTTGCTGTCTGTCAATGGATATTTTCTTTTAATCTTAATAAGTAAACAGCTGCACCCAGTAGTTTGTTCCTGCTGCATTCTGCAGATGGCCTACCCCGATTTTGGTAAATTTCGCATTCAGAATGTTTGCCCTGTGTCCCTCACTGTTCATCCATGCCTCCATTACCTTTTCCGGCGAAGTCTGTCCCCATGCAATGTTCTCCCCTGCACCGGTAAACCGGATATTCGCATCGGTTAAAACAGAACTGAACTTTCTGCCATCCGGTCTGGTATGGGAAAATGAGGTCTGAATCTCTTTCGCACGAACCAGCGCCGCAGACGCTACCTCCGTATCAATCTGGAGGGCATGCAGACCCGCCTTCGCACGTTCTTCATTCACTAATTTCACAACCTGCTCTGCGTAGGACAGCTGCCCGTTATCCGGAAGATTAGTGTCCGGTATCTCCGGCTGGCTGGTATTCCCACCTGACTGGTCATAATCCGGTGTCTCAGAATCCGGCACATTTTCATCTGGAACATCCTCCCCCGGTATATTTTCATCCGGAGTATCCTGTTCCGGTGTGCCGGTTTCCGGCTGCTCCTCTTCTGGAAGACTGCTGTCCGGCAAATCCGGCTGACTTTCGTTTCCCGGCTGATTACAATCCGGTAAAGTAATGACCGGGCAATCCTTCAAGCTGCCGCTTTGCAGCTGGCTGCACAATTCCTCCAGAACACTCTTTATCTCCGGAAGACTTCCCACCTGGCTCTTTACCACCACACAATTCTTTGACTGTGTTGTGCCTTTCACACTATATACACTGGCTGCCTGAGCCGGAAAAGATGCACTGCTAGTGAATCCAAGCATCAATGCCATAGCAAATACTGACCGTTTCTTCATAACTTATAACCTCCTGTTTTTAATTGTAACGGTTTAATTTCAAATTTGTTACATTTTTGTTACATCAAGACTATAACACAGGTTATAAAGAAATAATACCGGTAATATATTCCACTCATGAAGCAGTCGGAATGTCAGTTCCACTGAACGCTCCGGATTGTGCTTTGCATTTCTATGTCCGTTTTTTCTCCCTTATCCACAATGCCAGTACCAGCATAACCGCTCCTGCCACCAGCAGATAAAGCTTATCCTCTGCATTTCCTCCCATGGCACTGCTATAGCTGAAGCCCGACAGCCAGAATTTCCCCAGATATTTGTTTCCTGCCCCCATTGATATAATATAATAAAGAAAGGGTATCATATATGCCAGCGCAATATTATCTATCACACTATACAGCAGCACGCCCAGCCCGCCCTGGAACAGGCAGGTGGCAAATGCTGCATAAAAGCAGGTTCCGAAGCGGAACTGGCACTTGCCATATTTCAAGGCTGCCAGATAAACGGTTAATAGAACCGTCAGAACAACCAGCGCTTCCAGCATACGAATGATACGGATTCCGGTAATCGGTATCTTCTTTGAGGCAATTAAATCCCGCACATCCTTATTGGTATCCGGCAAAAATACAGGAATCAGTAGAATCATGCCCAAAAAGCTTAAATATAATTCCAGTATCTTTGCCACCTGGGGCTCATCCAGGTTCTCTACTCCCATTAACAGCGGAGAAGCCACACATAATAACACCGCCACAATTGTATGGGGCATCAGATTATGCTTCCAGTTTACTTTTGCGATTTTGAAGCATCGTTCCAACACTTACAAACTCCCCTTTCCGTTTTTTACTGTAAATCCAGACTGTCAGCAATAACAGTGCCAACGCCATCCCCGTATAGAAAAACCGGTTTCTCATCAGCTGTTCCTGCATCTGCTCATATATGTCATATCCGCCGATTCTGTTAAAACGCGGAATCAGATTCCAGCCTGCAGTGCCTACCAGATTTCCGGTGTTGAGAAAAATGCTGACAAACCACCATGCTCCCTGAACCAGAACTGCCACTGCGCTGTCGGTAAGCTCCGTCAGGAAGAATCCCACAGAAAGGCTTACCAGAATTGTTGGAAGCAGCCAGAAACCAATATACTTTACAAATGCCAGCGCATCATACTCCACGTGAATGCTCCGTGCGTAATACACTGCCTGTGTCAGCGTATAACAGCTCAAAATCAAAACCGGAACAACCACCATAAAAGCGGCTGCCGCATAACGGCTTACAACAACGGTAAAGGAACCTGCCCTGCGCATATAGATAACCTGCTCTGCCTGTGCCTTCCGGTCCTTTAAGGCTCTTGTCACTGCCAGAAATACCGGTAAAATTGCAAGCATGATTCCCATATAATCACAGAAAAGTCTGGCATATGCATTGGTAACCTTATCCTTTTTTATGAAGCTGTTGTACTCCTCCATCGCCTGTTCATAAGTCTTTGGCTCTTCGGCATACTGAAGCTCCTCTTCACTGTAATCACTACCGCCCCCCAGCAGTTCATCAATTTTTTTCATTTCCTTTAAAAATTCGTCATATGAATAGCCTTCTTTTACAGTAAGCCCCACATCCGGAAATTCATTTGCCATAACAGGAGAGCCATCCTCCCCATTCTGGTTAATAAATGCGTCTATTTCTGCGTTTCTGTCATCTAAAGCCTTTTTCAGTTCTCCGGAGCTTAAACCGGTAATCCGGAGAATACATTCTTCTACCTGCTTTTGCTCCTCCTCATCCAGCACCACTCTTTTATAAAATCCAATCGGATAAGTAGTGTATTCTCCTCTCTCATATTCATCAACCAGACCGTTAAGCGCTTCTTCCATTATTATGTCCCGGTTCTCCGTCCTGACATATCCGTAATCCTCCTGTCCCGGTTCCGGTTTATCCACGGTCTCAAAGGTTCCCATCTGTGTCAGAAAATCAATGACTAAGCATATGACAAAAATATAATAAGTAATGCTTTTTAAGTACTGTACACATTCTTTTCTGAATAACGTTAAAAACATGAAGCGTCCCCCCTCTCCCGATACATCAGATACATATAGGCATCCTCCACATTAACTTCGCATGCCCTGGCACCCTCAAACAGATTCTGTACAGGGTTTTTCAAAAGGAAACGCACAGTTACGTGATTTCCCTGGGTAAGCATACCGGTCACCAGATACTCCGATTTTACCTTTTCAAGCTCCATCCGGGATATATCGGCAGTATAAATGTTGCCCTCTGCCAGGGATATCAGTTCAGAAACCGTTCCCTTGAATATAATTTCTCCCGCATCCATTATGGCGATATTTTCACAGGTTGCCTCAATATCCCCTACAATGTGGGTAGACAAAATGACAATCCGCTCCTCCGCAATTTCACACAAAAGATTCCGGAAACGCACTCTTTCCTCCGGGTCAAGTCCTGCGGTAGGTTCATCCACAATAAGTACTTTCGGGTCATGCAGGATTGCCTGCGCAATTCCCAGCCTTCTCCGCATACCGCCAGACATTGCCTTTACCTTTGTGTGGTGATTATTTTGCAGATTCACTCTTTCAAGAAGAACCGGTATCCGTTTCTTTCTCTCTGCCTTGGACAGTCCCGACAACACGCCAAGATAATCCATTGCCTCATACACCGTCATATTCCCGTACATGGAAAAATCCTGTGGCAGATATCCTGTCATCTCCCTGATTTTTCCTGCATTTTTAATCGGGACTCCACAAACATCAATCTCTCCACTGCTCTCCGGCAATAATGTTGCAATCACCTTCATCAGTGTCGTCTTTCCGGCTCCATTCCTGCCAAGCAGACCAAACATTCCCTGTGGAATTGTAAGATTAATGTCCTTAAGCGCCTGCTTTGAGCCATAAAATTTATTCACGTCTTCCAACCATATTTCTGTTCCCATTTTTTCTCCTTTCAAATCCGTAATTAAAAGTGTTTCACAATCACTTACAGGATTAAGATACAATATAATTCCCTATAATTTATCTACAAAGGTAAAAAAATTAGAGACTGCCGGAATTTTCCCGGCAATCTCCATATAATTTGCTTTTACAACCGCTTATACATCCAGATATGAGGACAGTCCTCCTCCAATCCAATGTCACCTGTCTCCTGGTATCCCTGCTTTTCATAAAATTCCGAAGCCCTGCACTGTGCATGAAGATACAGTGTCCTGCCCCCTAAGACCCTGACCTGTTTTTCAGCCTCCTGCAGCAGTTCAGCCCCTGCATGTCTGCCCCTGTAAGCCAAAACAACTGCAATTCTTCCAACTATGTATGTGTGTTTCCCCTCATTCCAGTAGATACGGCAGGTTGCAACAGGTGTCCCTGCTTCATACATGACAAGATGAACTGCCACATTGTCAATATCATCAAATTCATATTCAAATCCCTGCTCCCTGACAAAAACATCTTTGCGAATCTTCTTTGCAGCTTCCGGAATGTATTTATATGTCTTAATTTCCATATGCATTTACTCCATTGCAGCAATCTGTGTAACCCGTTCCAAGGGTACATCTGTAAGGGAAGAGACCTCCTCACAGCTCATACCTTTACCAAGCATGGATAGTATAATCTTTTCTTTTCCTCTTATTTCTCCTGCTAACATGCCCTTCTCTTCCGCCTCTTTCTTCATATCCTCCAATGCCTTACACATATCAAGCCCTCCTTCCTTCAACTGCATTTCCTCTTCATCCGATAAATCCAGATTCAATAAAAATGCCACCATTCTTGCTGTTGCCTCATCCAATCTGGAATATGCTTCCGCATGACTGTCCAGATATTCTGACATGGCATCCTTATCCTCCGTATACCGAAGCAGGTCAAAGACCTTTTTAAGACTTCCATGATACTTTGTGGTATCTTCCACATCATAAACACTGATGAGATTAAGTGGAGCTGCAACCATAAAGGGCAGCATTTCCTCCAGATAAGGCGAAGCACCGAATAACCCTTTTAAATCCCTGGCTGCATCCCACCTCTCTTTTCCTGTGTAAAACACAATAGTAATAGTGGGCAGCAGTTCATCTTCTTTTTTAAAACCAGACAAAAACTCCCTGCCTTTAACGTCCCGTTTTCGTCTGTGTTCCCGCTCAATTGCTTTTGCCTGTTTGAGATATTCCAGTGTATCGTAAGTTAATGTCCGCAATACCATGGAATAATCAATCTCACTTTGATGTTCAACGCCAAATACCGCCAGTCGAGCTGTCCGTCCTCCTACAATTACTTCTCTGACAATATCCCGTTCCCGCTTTATTACCTCATAGGTACTCTTTTTGCCTTTCGATTCCATATCCGTCAGAAGAAACCGGAGCCTGCCATCTGTTTCATGCAAATCCTCCGGCTGGATGACCTGCTTTCCTCCAAACACATATCCATTAAATAATTCTGCAAATACCTCCGGCTGTGACAGATAATCAATAATAATCGTTTCCTTATTACCCATATGTATACCCCTTTCTTTTGTTTCCTTCCAGTGAAAAAGGTATACTAGGGCTTATGGAGAAGTCTAAGAATCATAAAACTCCTTTCCTCTCCAAGTATGAACACCTTTATTTTATATGATTCATAGAGATTTGACAAGATATCCTGTGCCGGATTATTTATTCTTCCTAAAGAAATTCACCGCATCCATAAAGCCCTGTCTATATGCGATTCTTCCATATTCCGCACTTCTTTCATTTATCCCGGACAATGCATTATCAATAATGAGCCATTCTTCTTTATTAAGTTCTATTTTATCTATTTCCCCTATTTTTTTACGGGTCCTCCGATTCAATCTCTGGTACTTTTTATCCTTTTTTACCGCCTCATCTAATACGTTATTTATTCTTTCCTCATAGGGTTCCCGTATGGGAAAGCTGATATTTTCATCACACTGCATAACAGCCTTTTCAAATATTTCTATTGTGAACTTCATAAGCTTTGTTACTCCTTTTATCTAAGTATAACAATTATATAATAACGAATCAAAACTTAATATGTACGAATATCCGAGTATTTTTTCATATAAATTAATACTCTTTTGCATAATAAAAACCCGGATATAACTCCAGGTTTTTAACAAATATATTTATATAGAACTTTACATTTTTCTAATCCAATCCCATTTCAACAGTATTTTGTTTTCTAAATGTTCTCTTGGATATAAATAAATACATCACAATTCCCAAAATCAGGGATACCATATCTGCCGCCGGCTGGGCAAGTGCAAGACCATCTGCTCCCAGCAACGCCCGGAAGAAAAACAGTGCCGGAATATACACCAGTCCCTGTCTTGACACATTGACAATCAACGAAGAAACCGCAGCACCCATAGCCTGTAAAGCATTGGAAAGCACATAATATATTCCGAATACCGGTCCTGTCACCAGCAAGAGCCTTGCAAATTTCAAGGCATAGTCGTATGCACTCTCATCCGTTAAAAATACACTTACAATCTGCCCTGTAAACAGATAACACAGCAATGTCAGCACTACCCCCAGAAGCGTAGCGAATACAAGGGAAAATTTCATATACTGCTTAAATCTGGTATAATCCTTCGCTCCCACGCAGAAGCCCAGAAGCGGCTGTACTCCCTGTCCGATTCCCATGGATACCATACCCGTAATCATAACAATCTTCATTGCAACACCGATACCGGCAACTGCCATATCCCCATATTCCGCCATCAATGCATTCATGATAACAGATGCCACGCTCATAAGAATGGAAGCCAGGGCAGCTGGTATACCAATTGCAAGCACACCGGATGCAATTTTATCTTTTACCGAAAAGTCCTTAATGTTTACCGACAGTGATGATTTTCCCCTCAGAAAATAAGCAATATAATAGAGGGCGCCTGCGGTTTCACCAAGCAATGTTGCCAGGGCACAGCCTACAATATCCAGATGGAACACCATAATCAGAACCGCATCCAAAACTATATTTAGGACATTACCGATAATCTGTCCTGTCATTGCCTTGTTTGCCTGTCCCTCTGCCCTGAGCACGTTAGAAAAGCAGCTTGAAATCAAAGCGAAGGGTCCGCAGAAGCTGACAATCGTAAGATATGTTTTTGTAAACTCCCATGTATCAGCACTGGCACCTATCACCCTGAGCAGAGGCTCCATAAACATTAAAATACAGGCAGAAAGCAGTACACCTGCAAACACGCAGCTCCACATACAAAATGCACATACTTTTTTTGCATACTCTTTCCGACCTTCACCAATGGCTCTGGAAATTACAGAAGTACCACCAATTCCAAAAATAGAACCCACCGCCATAAAAATCAAGAAGATTGGTGTTGCCAGCGAAACGGCGGCAACCTGATATGCATCATGGGTCTGCCCTATGAAAAATGTATCCGCCAGATTATAAATCAGTGTCATAAGCATCGCCGCCACCGCAGGAAGGGTATTTTTTATTACTGCCGTTCCCACCGGCATCGTGTTGTATTTTTCTAAAGAATTGTCCATAGTCATTTCCTCCTTTATTAAAAGCTTGCATTTAATAGTTTGCGATTGATATATCTAAAGTTAATAACCACCCTCGCGGCATTCGTCAAATGGACATGCGAGCATGTCCGCCTGACTCATTGCTCGCGGGAATAAATTGTCCATATCCGGACATCTTATTTGAAAGCCTTACCCACTTTTTTAAGCAGACTGATAAAGCTTTCCCTCTCCGTATCTGTGAGCCCTGAAAGCAGTTCTTCCTCTGCGGCATCCATACGCTTCGCAGCCTTCCGGCAGCATTCTTCACCCGCTTCGGTTAAATGCACCCATTTGATACGCTTATCCTCAGGGGAATCACTGTATGATACCAGACCCTTAGCTGCCAGCCTTGCCACAGTTCCGGCAATTGTGGACTGTGCAAGCATCAGCTCCCTTTCCAGCTCTTTTAAGGTCATGCACTGTTCACTGCGTCCCTCAAGTTCCATCATAACAGCAACCTGGGCTGAGGTGAGACCGTCTGCCCGTAATGTGTTATTAGCATTTTTCTCCAATGTGGTATGTATCTGCTTAATCAACAGTCCACAGGAATCCTTCATATCCATCCTATCATCTCCCTGTTATAATAATAGCATGCTTTTATTCGCAGGTCAATAGCATACTTTTAAATTTCCCCTTACTATATTATCCAACAAAAAATTCTGCACACACGATGGCGCCCCCATCAACACTATTACAAAAGCTCAGGCTGCCCCCATGCTTTTTACAGAGAATCTTACAGATAGTGAGTCCAAGACCAAAATGCACGTTTTGCCTGTCACTATCATCACCGCCGCTCTGTTTTTCTCCTTTTTTTGTCTTATCTGAATAATAGGGACTGTCTGCCTTATAAAGCTCCTCCTTTGTCATGCCCCTGCCATCGTCCCTGACATACAAAAAAAGCTTCTCTCCCTGTTTTTCCGCTAAAATCTCTATTTTTTTCTTTCCATACCGCAACGCATTGGATAAAAGATTTCCCAAAACCTCCATCACTACATTTTCATCATAGTATAATTCTGAATCACCGGGTTTCATGGATATATGGATATCCGGTGCATTATCCCTCTCTAAGCCGGTAACTATATTCCGTATTTCCCTCTCTAACTCCTGCTCCGTATGCTTCTTCTTTTCAATCTCCAGAGTTTCAAAGCCGTGAACCTCCTTCATGGTTTCAGAAAAAATCCGCATCCAATCTGTCTGTCCCTGAATTAATGTTAACATGTTCAATAACTGTTCTTCACTTACCTGCCCTTTCGGATAATATTCCAACAGCATTTCCACATAGCCATTAATTACCGTGAGAGGCGTCCGCAAATCATGGGCAAAAGCCGCATTAATTATCCGCTGTTCCTCCATCAGCTCCCACACAGCCTGCTGATTACTGATTACCGCCTGCCTCATGCCATCCATGGATTGACAGATATCCCCCATTTCATCCCCACTGTCGTAAAAACAGCAAAAGCTCAAATCATTTTTCTTAATGCAGTCCATTTCCGTCTTCAGTAAAGCGATTGGCTCCCTCAATTTGTTCCGATAGTAAATGACAGACACTAAAATAATTGCCCCGACAGAATAAATGGGAATGCAAAGAATTTCAATGGCACTCAGGACGCCCCACAGCCTTGTATCTTTTGGGCTGAGAGTTGCCATGTCCTCTCCTCTGACAACCATTGCCCTTTCTCCACTTGCTTCAAAGCTTATAACAAAATTTCCATCCCCCACATAATTATAGTCTGCATCAACTCCATTCACCTGACGGATGATATCCTTCCAGTTTTCACATATCGCATAGGTAATCCCCATAGCTATCAGTGTGATAAAGACTGCCATAACCAGATACAACGCCATGGCTTTACGCAGGGAAGCTGTCCGTAATATTTTTCTGCATTTCTCTGCTATTTCATTTATCCTATCCATCGGTATCCCACTCCCCAGACTGTCTCTATCATCACTTCTTCTGTATATTTTTTCAGCTTCTGACGGATTCTTCTGATATGCTCTGTAATAATACTGCTCTCCCCATCCTTTTCAAAGCCCCATAACCTTTCGTATATGGTTTCCTTCGTAAATACCTGGTTTTTATGCCGGCTTAAAAATTCCACAATCTCAAACTCTGTTTTTGTCAGTGGAACCGTTTCTTTTCCAAATAGCACCTGTCTTCCGGAATAGGATATGGTAAAAACTCCGGTAAACCCTATATTTTCGGAATGCTGCTGCCGCCTCTGCCTGCGCAGATGGGCTGCCACCCGCTCCTTTAATTCCATCATACTAAAGGGCTTTTCAATGTAGTCATCTCCTCCTGCACGGAATCCCTTTACCTTATCCTCATCCTCTATTCTGGCAGTCAGAAACAAAATCGGACAGCCCACATATTCCCTTATTCTGCTGCACACCTCATAGCCATCCATCTCCGGCATATTGATATCCAGCAGAATAATATCCGGCGAAAATGAAGAAACCTTATCCAGTGCCTCCTGTCCATCCCTTGCGGTATATACCATATATCCTTCCAGCGTAAATATCTGCTTTAACATTTCACGGATTTCTATTTCATCATCCACAATTAGAATTGTATCCTGCATCAAATTCCTCCTGTTAACCGCATGTTTTCCTTTAACGATATAGTATTATACCAAATCGCCGGCGCCAAAGCTACATTTTCTCTCTGATTTTATTCTGATTGTTTATCATAGAGCTTTCTTTTCCGGCAGCCGCTTATAACCCTGACAAATCAATCCATACAGCCAGGCGGACACCACCTGCTCCTGAAATTGTTTCATGTCCAAACTCGCTGATTTCCCCCTGGGGCGATACCACCATAGCTGTATTTTCAACATTCCCCGGAGTACGAGTCCACCACCATGTTGTTCCATAAGAAATACTCATATTCACTCCATCTAACAAAGCCTGTGGTGTTGACTCTGCCTTGCGCTCCTCTTCCCCTGGCAGATACCGTGTTATCTCCTCATTTGAAAGCAAAAAAACCTTATCTTCTGTGTCATTTCCACCATCTGTACCATAGACAGGATTATCATCACTAACAAGCGGCTCTGCCAAGAGTAAATCCTGTTCATACGAATCAAATGCTGCTTCCATAAATGTGCTGTTCAACCATTTTCTGAGAGAACAGTCTTCCCATGTTACAGACGTATATTCTGTGTTATAAGATTTTCCCAAAAGGCAGTACCTGGTTAATAATAAAAGTTTATCGCCTTCCTTATCCAGCACAATCCACTCTATATCCTCCGCACCATTCATCTCCACCTTATCCTGCTCATATGTACCAAATACAACAGAATCGCCTGTCTGGGCATCCTTTAATACATTAACTGACTCTTTGAATCTTTTCTTAGGTTCCATATATTTTTGATATAACAAAAATACAATCAGCGCAATCAGGATACTGCCTAAAATAATACATAGCCAAACCCTTTTTCGTTTTTGTGCCTGTTTAATCTGACGCCTCTGCATTTCCTCCAGCGTTTCAACTTCCGGTTCCTTTCCTGTTTCCTGTTCCATAAGATTTTCCTTTTTTTCTTCATCTGTACTCATATATACCTCCCTCTGGAAATTCATATATCCGGCATATGCCGGCATATTGACTTCCCATGTAATATAATGCTATTATATTTCATATTTTCACCTTAAATATACGTATATACACCAAAAAACTATAACAATTATTCAAAAAGAGGGTAAGTTTATGTCCAAAGAAGATATAACCAGAAAACCGGATACCATGCTGGCAGAGCGAATCTATTATGACAATCCGGATTTCCCGGCATTTGTACGAAAAAATTATATACCTCAAAATCCATGCTTTCCGGAAATGACACAATGGCATGATGAAGTGGAATTCATTACCGTCTTTTCAGGGAGCATAAAATATAATGTAAACGGAGAAATTGTAACCATTCGAGAAGGAGAAGGAATTTTTGTTAACGCAAAACAGCTCCATGTTATTAAAGCGAATCGCAGTGATTCCTGTGGTTTGTATTGTGTCATTTTGCACCCTGTCCTTCTATGTTCTTCAAAATATGCAGCACAAAAATATGTAAGTCCCATTATTGAAAACCAGAATATACCTTATCTGCTTATCAGTAACAAAATCTCCTGGCAGGCAGATATTATTTCCGATGTCAAAGAAATCTATGAATGTACCGACAAAGAAACTGCCCAGTTAAAAATTGTCATGTTATTTCATGATATCTGGGAAAAGATGTATTCTAATATCAACCTGAACTTAACAGCAGCAAATAAGCAGAATCCCCACCTTTCATCCCTAAAGGATATGATAACCTATATTCAGGAGCATTATATGGAGAAAATAACTATAAAAGATATCAGCAATGCAGGAAATGTCGGAAAGACCACCTGCAATATGCTTTTTAAAAAATATACGAATTATACACCAGTTGAATATATAACAAATTACCGGTTGCAAATGAGTCTTCAGTTAATGCAGACAACTGATTTGACCATCACTGAAATCTGTTATCAAACAGGCTTCTCCGGAGCGAGCTATTTTTCAGAAACATTTCATAAGCATTTTGGATGTACTCCACGCAAATACAGAAAATCTTATGAAACCCATACAGAATAAAGATGAAAAAAACAAAGCCCCGGTTATTAGCTTTGCTTCCGGTACCAGTTAAATAAACCTCTGCAAAATCCATGCAATACGTTCCGGATATCTCTCTCTGAAATCCTCATAGGATAATCCTGCAGCTTCTATTTCACGTCCCAATTCCACAAAAAATTGTGGTATATCCTGAACAAATAAGCTTCCCATTTCTTCTCCGAAGCGTTCCTGTTCCAGTTCTTCACTTCCATTCATATAAAGCGCAAAGGCATCCATGAGCCCCGAGTCTGACATCCGTTTCCCACCCCGCAGACCAATAGCAGCTGTCTGGTGCGCTGCACAGGAAGAAGGGCATCCGGAGATGTGAATCGCTGGAAGGGTACCATTGGAAAAATGCTCCTGCCTTACCCGGTCAACACAAGCCTTTAAAAGCTGCTGGGATTTTCCGATGCCAACCTGACAGATATCCGCTCCGATACAGGCTGTGGATTTTTCAAACTCCGTCCCCTGGTCTTCCCGGGTCAGCTTTAACATTCTCTCTGCCTCTTCCTTTTGCAGATTAATCATATACATTCCCTGGTCAGGAGAAAGGCGTATTTTTACTTCCTTCATGTCTTTTATATGGTCGTACAATATTTTAATAAAGGAAGGCTCTATCATTCCCCCTACCGGATGATAAGACACCGCAAAAAGCCCCGGCTGTTTTTGGCAAATCAACCGTGCAACCGGGTCTGATGTATCGTGCATTGTATGTTCTTCCCACTCCGGTTCCTCCTGAAGGGTAAGTCCGCCCTCTGCAATATTTTTTTCCAGCGTCTCCCCAAAGACCTTCCGGAAGCCATCTATTCCAAGCGTATCCTGTAAAAATCTGGAACGGGACATGGCACGACTCTCATAATTTCCGTATTTTGTAAAGACATCCACCATGGTTTTGATGACATACAAAATATTAGAGGGGGAAACATCACAGGCTGCCAGCACTCCCATTTTAGGCTTTGGTCCAAGACCTCCCGCTGCATACACATCAAATTTATGATTTTCCTTTGCAACAAAGCCCAAATCCCGGAAGGTGGCGTGGGTTTCATTCTCTACCCCATTGGAAAAACAGACCTTTAACTTTCTGGGCAGCTTCACCTGAAAAAGAATCTGAAGCAGATACTCTGATGCTTTCCTGGCATAGGGAAGTACATCAAAGCATTCTCCGATTTCCACTCCAGACAATGGTGAGCACATCACATTTCTCGGATAATCACCGCCACCGCCCACGGTATAGATTCCATGCTGATACGCTTCTTCCACCAGCTCATAAACCGTCTCCTTTGTCAGATTATGAAGCTGGATTGTCTGACAGGTTGTGGCATGAATTAAATCAATCTGGTATTTTTCAATGCTGTCAGCAATAAACCGTAAATGCTCCTTCGTAATCTCGCCTCCGGTCAGGCGGAGTCTTAACATACTCCTTTCCCCACCTCTCTGGGCATAACTGCCAAAGCCTCCGGATATTGCCTTATATGCAGCCACCGAAATTTCCTTTTCATAAAACTGTTCCGTCGCAATCTTAAAATTTTCTAATTCCTTTTGATATTCCTGTCTGTCCACCAGCATTTGATATGGCTCTCCTTTTTGTTACTTAAGCATTCTGTTACAACTATGATATCGAGTAATCAAATTATTAACCAATATTTTCTCCCACTGTAGCTGTTTTCATTCACTTTCCGATATATTTATCACTAAAAATATACAAAGAGCATTTCTGCTTTCACAAAAATGCTCTTTGTAACATAGATTACATTAATCTGCCGCTATTTTTAACACGGTCTCTAAAGGTACTCCTGTTAAATCAGCCACTTCTTCAGGCGATAGTTTTTTATTAAGCATATTTCTTACAATCCCCTGTTCCCCTTCTGCCTTCGAGCTTCTTTTCATTTCTTCTATTGCTTTACACATGTCAATACTATCCTCCTTTATTGATTGCCTGACTTCAACCGTCCATTCCAAATCCAATAACAATGATAATAATTTGCCAGCTGCTCTGTCAATATTAGAATATTCCTTCCGATGATTGAACAAATAATTATTCAATTCCGTCTCACTTTCTGTAAACGGTAACAGCTCGAATATCTGTCTCAGACTACTATGATACCTTTCTGTATTCTTGACATTATAAATGCTAATCAAATTCAATGGTGCCTTTACCATATATGGTAACAACACATCCAAATATCCGCTATCATCAAATAATCCGCTAAATTCCAATGGTCCATCCCACTTTTCTTTTCCTGTATAAAATATAATAGTAATGGTGGGAATCAAACAATCTTCTTTTGTAAACATAGACAAAAATTCATTACCAGATACATCCTTTTTACGTTTATGTTCCTGTTCAATCTGCTTTGCCTGTTTTAAATACTCCAACGTATCATACACCAATAACCGTAATGGCATAGAATAGTCAATATTAGACTGATGTTCCACACCACATAACATAAGCCTGAATTTTTTATCAGCAATTGATACTTCTCTAACAATATCGCGCTCTTTTCTAATGACCTCAAAAGTATCTTTACCCTTTTGACCAACATTGTTCTCCACCAAAAGCCTTGCTCTTCCGTCTGCTTCTTTCAACATTTCCGGCAAAATGATTTGTTCCCCATGAAATATAAAACCATTAAACAAATCCGCAATTATTTCTGGCTGTGATAAATAATCAATGACTATATCTTCTGTTTTCCCCATATATTCACTCCTTTTCTTATATTAACAAACCATTAAAAGAAGTTTTTTAGGGTACGTTCATTCTTTTTCGGGTCATTCCGCCTCCTTTCCCTCCAATATATGAACAATTTTATTTTAAAGGAATGTATAAAAAATAACAAGAATATTTTTATGAACTATCCTTGTTATTCTTTATTACCTAATTTTCTATTTTCCGCATTATCCTATATCAATCTAAACATCCCAGTTCGGCTTATACCTTACACGTAATTTGTGAACATTCCATTCTTATCATACCACAAGGGCGTATACTAAATCCAATATAAATACGGATTTCTTTGACAAATGTAGTAAAAATCTCTTCTTATCTCATACCTGAGTGAAAAAGCGCTATCATCCGGAACACCTGCTCCACTGCGTCTGCCATATTGCGTTCTGCATTTTCCGGCTTCATAGCATCCTCTATACTTGTCACCCCTCTTACAATCGGAAAATATGCATCTATTCCCGCTTCGTTACATTTTTCTGCCTCATCTGCCACTTCCCCTGCAAATGCAAGAACCTTACAGCCATACTGCTTTGCTATTTTTGCCACCCCTACAGGCGCTTTTCCCATTACAGTCTGGGCATCCAGCTTTCCTTCACCAGTTACAACAAGATGGGCATTCTTTATTTCCTGCTCCAGATGAATTGTCTCTAAAACCAGTTCTACCCCTGGCACCAATATGCCATTTAAAAATGCAAGAAAGGCAAAACCCAGCCCGCCTGCAGCTCCTGCACCCGGAATATCTTTACACGTCCTTCCACAAAATGTCTCTGCCACCTCTGCATAATGCATCATACCCTTATCTACCTCACCGCACAGTTCATGGGGCAGTCCCTTTTGCAATCCATATATATAGGTTGCCCCGTTTTCACCGCAAAGCGGATTCCTCACATCACATGCAATTTGAAATTTGCACTCTGCCAGTTCCGGTAAAACCTCATCTGCTCTGACTGACACAATCCTCGAAAGCCCACTGGCACCACCACAAACAGGGCGTCCTTCCGAATCCAAAAAACGAAAGCCAAGTGCCGACAGCATTCCGATTCCTCCGTCATTAGTGGCACTTCCCCCAATTCCCATGGTGAAATATCTGCATCCTCTGTGAACTGCATCACGAATCATTTCTCCTACCCCATAGGTAGACGCTTGCATTGGATTCCGCTCATTCTCTGCCACAAGAGTAATTCCCGCTGCCTGTGCCATTTCCATAACTGCAGTTTTGCCATCCTCTAATATTCCATAATAGCACTCTGTCTGTCCTCCCATAGGTCCGGTAACTGACAGAGTAACCCTTGTCCCCTTCTCTCCTTCAATTAAAGCATCCACGGTACCCTCACCTCCATCTGCAAGAGGTTTCACTACCACCTCTGTTTCCGGCATGGCACGCAAAATACCTTTCCTCACTGCATTTCCCGCCTCCAGGGAGGTGAGACTTCCTTTCAATGAATCCATTGCCACAACTACCTTCATACGACTACCTCTCCATTCTCTCTTTTCGCACTTTTTTCTCCATCATAAGATAATAAGAGATTCCCACTACATCTGCCAGAAACCATCCAATTGGAATTGCAGCCCAGATTCCGGTCACTCCAATAGATGGTATACCGGAAAGCACATAGGCTAACACTACTCTGGTTCCAAGGGAGCAAACGGTGAGTACAACAGACATTCCCGGTTTTTCAATGGCACGGTAATAGCCATAAAGCATAAATAAAAGACCAATTCCAAAATAGAAAGCTGCCTCAATCCGCAGGTAATCCGTTCCAACCTGAATCACTTCTGCATTTTCCAAATCAATAAAAATTCCCATCAGCGGTTTTGCAAAAAAGCAGACTAAAAAACTGATAACGATACAGAACAGGAATATACAGATTACACTGCTTTTCATTCCCTTTTTTATCCGCTGGTTTTTCCCTGCCCCATAATTCTGCGCTACAAAGGTTGAAAACGCATTACCGAAATCCTGTACCGGCATATAGGCAATCGTATCAATCTTTACTGCAGCTGCAAACGCCGCCATCACCACTGTTCCAAAACTGTTTACCAGTCCCTGCACCATCAAAATTCCGAAATTCATCACCGACTGCTGGACACAGGTTAAAAAGGACAGGCTGAAAATATCCTTTAGGATATCTGTATCCCACTTCATATGCTGCCGTCTGACCCGAAGCAACGGGAAAGAGAAATAATAATATATGGCAATGCCAATTCCCGATACAAACTGGGAAATAACAGTTGCCACCGCTGCTCCTCTTACACCCCAATGACACACCACCACAAAAACAATATCCAGCAGAATGTTCAGCACTACAGACACACCGAGAAACAACAACGGCGTCACGGAATTTCCAACTGCTCTTAACAGATTTGCAAAGAAGTTATAGAGAAAGGTTGCTATAATTCCTGCAAAAATCCACACCAGATATTCCTTCATCAATGCCTGTAGCTCTACCGGCACCTGCAATATCCGGATAATCCAGTCCATTAACACAAAAACAAGAATATTCAGTACTACAGTAAAGCTTCCAATCATGATAAATGAGAGAAAGATTCCCCTATTGAGCCTGTTATAATCTTTCTTCCCAAATTGAATAGAAAAATAAGCGCTGCTTCCCATGCAAAGTCCCAGAAGAATGGATGTCAGAAATGTCATCAGCGTATAGGCAGAGCCCACTGCAGCCAACGCATCTGCACCTAAGAATCTTCCCACGATTAATGTATCCACCACATTATATAACTGCTGTAATACATTTCCCAGCATAAGAGGGAGTGCAAACCGTAATAATTTGATTGTAATATTTCCCGTTGTTAAATCCTCGTTCATTTCTGCTCTATATTCATATTATCCCAATCCAAACACCATTCCCACCAGTCTCACAACAAACGCCACCACCCAGGCAAGCACGCACTGTTCCACCACAATTGCCACTGCCCATTTACCACCAAGCTCCCGTTTAATAGAAGATACGGCAGCAACACACGGCGTATACAGCAGACAAAATACCAAAAGGGAAGCCGCAGCTAACGGCGTCAGACAAGTTAACAGATTTTCAGTGGTTCCAAACAGGACAGACAGCGTAGAGACTACACTTTCCTTTGCCATAAAGCCTGCAATCAGAGACGTAGAAATTCTCCAGTCACCAAACCCCAGCGGTGCAAATACCGGCGCAATCAGTCCCGCTGCCACCGCCAGAATACTGTCCTGGGAATCTGTTACCATATTTAAATGTAAATCGAAGGTCTGTAAAAACCATATTACAATAGTGGCAATAAAAATCACCGTAAACGCCCTCTGCAAAAAATCCTTCGCCTTATCCCACAAAAGCTGTGCCACATTTTTTGCCCCAGGCAGACGGTAATTGGGAAGCTCCATAACAAAAGGAACCGCTTCCCCCTTAAACATAGTCGCCCTGGAAACCAGTGCCACTAAAATTCCCACTACAATTCCGGTAAAATACAGTCCTACCATAATCAACCCGCTATACTTTGGGAAAAAAGCAGCGGTAAAAAATCCATAGATTGGAAGCTTTGCCGTACAGCTCATAAACGGTGTTAAAATAATTGTCATCTTGCGGTCCCGTTCCGACGGCAGGGTACGGCTTGCCATAACTCCTGGCACCGTACAGCCAAATCCAATCAGCATAGGTACGATACTCCGCCCTGAAAGTCCAATCTTACGGAGCAGCTTATCCATAACAAAAGCAACTCTCGCCATATACCCGCTATCCTCTAACAGGGACAGAAAAAAGAACAAGGTTACGATAATCGGAAGAAAGCTTAACACACTTCCCACACCATTAAAAATGCCATCAATTATCAATGAATGCAATACCTCATTGACATGCCACGCTGTAAGCGCCTTATCCGTAACACCGCCAAGCCAGTCGATACCGGATTCCAGCAGTCCCTGAAGCCATGCACCAATGACATTAAATGTCAGGAAAAACACCAGTGCCATAATAACAGCAAATGACGGAATTGCAGTATATTTCCCTGTCAGCACTTTATCAATTTTACGGCTTCTCTCATGCTCTTTCGTCTCCCGGGGTTTTACCACCGTTTCTTCCACAAGCTTTTTTATAAATACAAACCGCATATCCGCAATGGCTGCCGCCCGGTCAAGTCCTCTCTCCTCTTCCATCTGGCATATGATATGCCTGTCTCTTATACACATCTCCGAGCCCACGAGACTCGACGTCATCTCG
>ENA-OZAF01000062-OZAF01000062.1-human-gut-metagenome-genome-assembly--contig:-NODE-62-length-55697-cov-9.123504_pt1 | contig 55697 bp, 65 predicted proteins | sample MGYA00244207_ERZ653498 | MGnify/ENA primary metagenome ERZ653498 (study PRJEB26926, sample SAMN06165156) | human gut metagenome | biome: ENVO:00009003; feature: ENVO:2100002; material: ENVO:00002003... | reverse complement strand
CAAAAAATGAGCATATAGAAAATATTTATAAAATACAACAACAAATACAACAAGGAATTTGCCCAAGATGTGGTGGAAAACTTGTGTTGCGCAATGGGAAATATGGGCAGTTTTATGGTTGTTCTAATTTTCCAAACTGCAAATTCAAAAAGCGCATTGAATAAAATTCGTTTTACGTTACTATCGTTCCACCATAAGAAAAGCAAAGGTTTGATACAAAAGTATTGAACCTTTTTTCTTTGCATAAAAGGAGTTCTTTCCTTTCCGTAAGAAAATATCAGAGCCTTGTAGGAGTGTTTAACCGCACTTTCGCAGGGCTATTTTCCTTATATATAATAACTACGGAACGAAAGGTCTATCAACGGAACGATAGATATTGCTACGGGACGATAGGTTTTTTGATGAATTTTATAAAAAAATAAATAAAATTTTAGAATTTTCATTGTTAAGTGACAAAGTTTATGCAACAAAATAACAAGTTTCGTATCTACGGGACTTGTTTTTATAAATAATTGTTGCAATCATTCTGTCAAATAACACTTGATATTATTATACTGTCCAGAGAAGCAAACTGATTGACGTTAGACTAAAAATAGGGTAAAATTAGTCCATCACTAGAAGGAGAATGGGATATGGATGAGAGAATATACTTAGACACCTTTCTTTTGCAGCAGGACATGCGAGTTCGCTTGCCGAAGTCGGTAATCTCCAATTTAGGGGTCGAAAAAGGAAAAACAAAGTTTGATATTTATTTGGACTCAAAAGAGCATTGCTTAATATTTAAAATCCACGATGAGGAGAAGTCTGAAATAAGTAAAAAACTTATAGCCGTTTCCCTGTTTACCAGAGCCGGTGGCATGGATGTAGGCTTTGAACGACCCGGGATTAAGGTTGTATTTGCAAATGAGGTTATGAAAGAAGCAGCTCAGACTTATATAACGAAAAGAAAGCTATAAAACTGCTTGAAACTTTTGAATATAAACCTGAAAAATATGCCAAAAGGGTTAATCATATTTTTGAAGTACTCGGTCTTTCACTTTTTGAATGCTACGATATGACCGAGAAGCTTTATAAAGAAGTGAAAAAAATTGCAACGGAGATAAATAACTTTTTAAACGAGGGGAATTCAGATGAAAGAAAACAAATATGACGATAATATATTTTTTCAAAAATACAGTCAAATGAGTCGCTCACAGCAGGGACTAGCCGGTGCAGGAGAATGGGAAACATTGAGAAAGCTGCTGCCGGATTTTAAAGATAAGCGTGTGCTTGATTTAGGATGTGGCTATGGATGGCACTGTATTTATGCGATGGAACACGGAGCGTCTTCTGTTGTAGGTGTTGATATTTCTCATAAAATGCTCGAGGTAGCCAAAGAAAAAACACATTTTCCACAGGTTGAATATAAATGCTGTGCTATAGAAGATGTGGAATTCCCAGAGGAGAGTTTTGATGTAATATTAAGCTCACTTGCGTTTCACTATGTAGCAGATTATGAGATTTTAGTAAAAAAGATATATAGAATACTGAAGTCTGGTGGTAAGCTAGTTTTTACGGTTGAACATCCTGTTTTTACTGCCTATGGAACACAAGACTGGCATTATAACGAAAAAGGAGAAATACTGCATTTTCCAGTGGATAATTATTATTATGAGGGCAAACGGACAGCTGTGTTTTTGGGAGAAAAGGTTACAAAATATCATAGAACACTGACCACATATCTAAATACACTGCTTTCAAATGGTTTTATAATAAATCATATTGTGGAGCCGCAGCCGCCGGAAAACATGATGGATATTCCGGGGATGCAGGATGAAATGCGCCGTCCCATGATGCTGATTGTATCGGCGAACAAAAAAGTGGATAGATAGAACTAAAACACCTATAAGGTATAAATGGAGGTAATTTATGTTTAAAGAAAAAATTATTATAGAGATGAAAGAAGTATTCAAAGAAATTCCTTTTGGCATAGAGCATACTCTTAAAGTTTTGAAAAATGCAGAAGATATAATGAACGGAGAAAATATCGGAGAGGAAGAAAAAGAATTCATCAGTATTATTGCTATACTACATGATATTGGTGCGGTTGAAGCACAAAAAAAATACGGTTCTATTGATGGTGTCTATCAAGAAAAGGAAGGACCAGCAGTAGCGAAAGAAATATTAAAAAAGGTAGGCTATAACAAAAATATTGATAGAATATGCTTTATAATAGGCAACCATCATACTCCATCTAAAATTGATGGACTTGATTTTCAAATACAATGGGAAGCTGATTTGCTTGAAAATTTAACGGTTATGGATAAAGAAAAAGAACAGGAAAAGATAAAAAAGTGTATAGGTGAAAACTTTAAAACAAACACAGGAAAAAGGATAGCTTATAATCGCTTTATTTTAGATTAGTAGTAGATTATTACAGTTATGTATTTTACTCAAGTTTCGGATTTAGGTTTTATGCAGTCTGAGCGATCAGTTGCATGGCCTTGAACCTGCGGTTATCCCGTATAATTTGCTCCATCAATTCGTTCTCGTCAATGGTAAAAATCTCAGCCACGATTGCTATTACATCAATAATGATTGACCAGATCTTTTCCACGACGGTGAGCTCGTGTACGCCTTCATATATATCGGCGAACAATCCTCCAATGGTCTCTTCACCATGCTCTTCAGGCGCTCAAGCTTGGATACGAAATACTCTTCCTTGCGTTTTTCGGTCTGGCAGTCTCTGTCACGCTTGCGGTTGTAGCGCCTCTCGCGCTGCCGGGCCGTAAGACCTTGTTCCTTGCCATCGACCTTCCCTCTCTCGCCGTGAATCGAGAAGTCCACGACAAATTGAGAGCGGCCGTCGCTCCAGCACAGGGCCAGCAGCTTGTAGCCGAGAATGCACCGCTGAAACACGTGCGAGAATATCTTGCCAATACACTCCATCCTCAATCCGGTCTTCGGCAGGTCGGAATCATCCACAATAAGCACTGCCGGAAGATGGCTCTTTTGATAGTCTTTCCTTATGGTCACGGCCTTGATGAGATGACAGGCGATGTGCCAGATGATGTTGCTAGTCTATATTGTCCTTGGCCATAAACGAATAGAGTAGGTCCTTCTTACCCCCGAACAGTTTCGAGATTGACGATCCGGCATAATGAGAAAAACCCGGGACGGCCATAAACGGCAGAATCAATATGATCTGGAAAAGTTGAAGGTTGGTAAGCTGACAGTTCTCACGTTTTTTCCCTCCGAGATCTTTGTCTGAAATCCTCATCCCCTCAAGGAGGGTCATAAACTTGGAAAATGCGGGATTGATTCGTTTTCCCGTGAAAAAGTTGCGGATCTCCGATGGAATTTTTGTAATTTTGCTCATGGCTTTGAGTGATTGTAATTAGTTGTTTGGGCACCTCTAAATTACTAAATTTCCGTGACATACGGAAATCCTCAAAGCCTTTTTTATGCCCAAATCTATCCTCTCAACCTAAATCCGAAACTTGAGTAAATTATAATTATGAGATGCTACGTGCTTTTGTTCAATATACCCTAAACGTCGATTTAAATGCGCCTGTGATAAAGGATTTAGTTGAAAAGTATAAGGATATAGAACAATTTAATAGGAGCATAACAGATAAATACGTTGCAATATGTAAACGCTTTTAATATTTGAATTTAGCCGTTTATGTAGAATGAAGGTGTGCAAACAAACAGACCCTGAAAAGGGTCTCACCCCCGTTAACCGCAATGTCAAAGACTTGCGGATGGCCAGATGACTCCTATACATCCGACCCCAACGGGGTCGAACCATATAATCTGTAGAAAGGTTCGACCTCCGTTGGGGTCGTGGATTGGGAAGGCACTTCGACCCGCACATTGTATCATGTGCGGTTACTTGAAGTTCGACTCCCGTTGGGATCGATGGCTCGTCGTTATTCTGAATCTTAGCAAATCCTCTCTTTTTTAATGAACTGTGTGCTTGATCACTGAAAATAATCCTTATTTTTGCCACGAGAGTTTTACGAAAGATAAATAGATAAAGTATTGGAAAAGAAACATAACTGTCAGCAGTGCCCACTGAGGCGGCGATACGACCGTTCACCCAAGTCATTGTTGGGTCGTTTTTGGCGATGGCACATCAATTTCTGTCCGGGATGGAAAGCCTATTTCCTGTCGCTGAGCGAAGAGGAACGGCATGTATTGAGAAAGCAATACGCTTTTCATAAGCCTCAAATCCGCAACTAAGTCCTTCATCGTCCTATTTACGTGTACACGTTCTCTCATTACTGAATTATTAGATAAATTGAGGCTGAAATACCCACTTCTGCCTACAATACCCCCTTACCCCACAATGCGACTTGAGACAATACGCAGTATCATACCCATAAGTTGTAGTCGTCATCCAAAATCAGTCTGGAATACATCTGCGTAAGCATTATTACAGGTATAGATATTCAGCACATACCACCTTGATGTTCTGATCCATTTGGCTGGTACAGAGACAAATCTGAAGACAAACGCTTTTATGCGACTTGTTTTATTGGGTCCGAACCTCTTTACGTCAAGTCTTTGGATAATGACCTTGTAGAAGTTACGGATAAGTGCTGTAAGAAGAAGGAACACTGTGTTCTCTGCCATGAAGGATTTGGGCAATCTGGACCATCCGAAACCATTGTTCATGTCATCGAAGATGCGCTCCTTTCCTCCGCGGAGGTTATAGAACTCGACAATCTCTCTTACGGAAGGCTCGTAGTCGTTGGTCAGGATGCAGCGGTATGTGTATTCTCCTTCCCAGAGGTCAAGCTCACCGTCCATCCGTTTCCGCCTTTGAATCACAAGCCGGTATGTCTTGCCTTTCCACTTCTCTACAAGAATGGAATTCAGCTCAAACTCAATGCCGTTGATTTCTCCCCTCTTCCAGCCTCTGAGAGCGAAGAGGTCATTGTAGAGCGAACTACAGCGGTTGGCACGGATATAGAAGGTCTTGCAGTGGGTGGCAACCTCTTCCACGATCTCTTCAGAGCACGAGCCGCAATCAGCTCTGAAACGATTGATAACAAGATTGTTCTGTTCAAACCTTTCGAAGAATCTCTTCAGCGTGTCCTTCTGATGGAAACGGACGTTTGTGTTGCCGTCGCTGTTCTCAATGCCGACAATCAAATCTCCAATAACCGCCACACCTGGTCGATAACCAAGGAACTTCTTGTATGTATGCTTTGCATCATATTTCTCTGTTTCTATGAACTGGTGGTCGAAATCAACATCATACATCTCACCCTCTTTCAGCTGACCAGCTGCACACATACAATTGAGCAGTAAGGTATTGAGGGTGTCAGCCGTATTGAAATCGTAGTTCTTACCCGTATCTGACGTGTATGAAATGTTCTCCTGCGTCAGTTCCTTTATCGCTCTGAGGATAGTGTCAGAGCTGCAGGTACGAAGTGTCGGATGAAGCGAGAGATGGGGCATCAAATGAGTTGTGACATCCTCAATACATGAGCCGCCACAGAAGTAGATGCTCATGAGAGAACGGATGATTTCGCTGTATTGATAACCATACAGCCTGCATCTTAGACCGAGGGTTGTGTCAATTACATATGACAATGTGGAGTCAAATTGCTCCATCATTGCAAATATTCCTCCAAAAGGAGTGAGTTTCTCAGATTTTATTGCTTTCTTTGCCATGTCTGTCGGGTTTGATACATATTTTGATTTGCAACACTAAGATAGGTGAAAAATCTGACATGACAAAATCCTGAGCAACTTTTTGTTGCTCAGGTACTTAAAAAGTTATATTTATAATAGTGTTGCGGAATTAAGGTATATAAAAGATGTGTTGGGACTTGCTGACAAAATCAAGAACTTGTCGAAGATATACACCTATGCCCGCAACTTCCTTTATCTCGGTCGTGGGTACAACTACCCCACCGCCCTTGAAGGTGCGTTGAAGCTGAAAGAAATATCCTATATCCATGCGGAGGGTTATCCTGCTGCGGAAATGAAGCATGGACCGATTGCACTTGTAGATAGCGAGATGCCCACGGTGGTCATTGCTCCAACGGACTCGCTGTATGACAAGATAATCAGTAATGTAAGGCAGGTGAAGGCGCGTGGCGGTACGGTTGTCGCCATCATTACCAAGGGCAATGACGCAATGAAGGACATCGCCGACCATTGCCTTGAAGTGCCCGACGTACCCGAATGCCTTACACCTCTCGTTGTTTCCGTCCCATTGCAGTTGCTGGCCTATTACATCGCCATCAACAAGGATAGGAATGTTGACCAGCCAAGAAACCTTGCTAAATCAGTTACCGTAGAATGAATAGAATATTATCACTTATTGTTACCATCCTCTTTGCGTTGTGCATTGAGGCTGGCATCTTTATGCTTATTGCCCACTGGTGGGGCATGACTGCGGCCATTACCGTGATAGCCATTGAATGTGTGTTAGCCTTATGGACAGTTTACGAAATGAGACATGCGAGTGATGAACCAGTTGATGAATAACATTGCAGGCTGTGGTTAGAACGAAAAAGGCTAAAAACAAAAGGACGGGTCGATGATTCGTCCTATTTTTGTGTCTTTTTGGTGGCGAAATGTAGCGATTTAGCAAAATAAACATAAATTCCAGTGATATTCAGCATGAAAATTCGCCCATTTAAGTGAAAATGTGTAATTTTGCAACGCAAAATTGTGCCTAAGCATTTGCATCAAAACAACAATAGTTCAATCGAGGCTGATATGAAAGTAGAGATTAACAAGAAACGTTTAGAATACCTGCTGGCATTATACAAGATGTCGGTGGATGACTTGTTGTCTCTTCTGAACAAAGGCAGGAAACGGATAACAGGAGCCGCAGACATCAGTGGAGATTCTATTGATTTGGGGGTGTTGAAGCGTATAGGTGAGATATTCGACAAAGAAGTCAGTTTCTTTCAAGACTATTCTAAGTTGTCAACCAATGCAAGCAGCAGTATCTTCTTCCGCAAGACCTCATTCGGAACAGAGCTGAACTTGGAGTCGATCCGTACTGTAAACCGATTCGAGAGTCTGAAAAACGCTTTGGATGCATACAACAAACTGTCGCAACTGGATGTGAAGTTTGACATAGAACACTACACCCTACAAGATGACCCTAAGACAGTAGCCGTACGTGCAAGAGATTTTTTTTATCCCGGGGAAACTGTCAATCATAGGCAGTTTCTTGTGAAGATGATAGAAAAAATCGCCGATCATGGCATTTTTGTCTTTGAATACATAGAGACATGGAACAAGAAAGAGAAAACCAACATTGACGGTTTTTACCTTAAGCCCAATGTGATAGTGCTTAAGCATCATAAGCATTACAAGCGAGAAATATTCACTCTGGCGCATGAATTGGGGCATTGTCTATTGGGGATTGAAGAAGTGGAGTCGGTGGACATGATGGACATCTCGGCACAGACTTCATACAGTGATGTCGAAAGATGGTGCAATGATTTTGCATATCAGTTCATTATGGGACAAGAAGCAGAAACACTTGCTAACATAGCATGTGTAGATTCCCGTAACGACTACTGCATTGACCTCTTCAAGGCTATCAGTGCACGGACGCACATTAGCCGTCTTGCCTTATATACAAGGATGTATATCGACAGGAAAATCAGCTATTCGAGCTACAGCAATGTCAAGAGTGAATTGGCAGAGGAATACAGAAGAAGAGAGGAACAGGAAAAGTTGAAAAACTCTGAGAAGAGAGGCGGGCGAACACCAAAGCCCATCATTTCTCCGCTATTCTTGAAAACCATGCAATATGCCTATTTCAATGGAGTGGTCAACGAGACCACTTTCTGTTCGAGACTCAATGTCAAACCAGCAAATTTTGAGAGGGAGTTATGGCGATAGTTGTTGATACATGCTCATTGGTGATGATTGCCAAGAATTATCTTCCCTTGGATAAGGACGGACAGTTGTACTCATTCCTGGAAGAGGCGTTCTCCCGCAAGGATTTGATGCTACTTGATGTGATTCTGGATGAATCAAAACGCACCTCCAAAGGAATTGCAGTTGAAAAGATGCCTTTCCTCAAAGACAAGAAATTGGTCATTCCGACAAAGGATCTATTTCCATGTGCCCCAGAGAGATTCAGCAACATGATAGACAACAATTTCTGTGTAAGACTGAAGAAGCAGGAACTGACTGAAGAAGAATACATAGAGCAAAAGGAAGAATACCTTAAAACAGGTGATGCTAAGATTATCATTTATGCACTGAATGTACGACACTCGGACGCTATCCATCTGGAAGAGATGCAAGTAATGACGGAGGAAACAAGGCAGCAGAATGACGGTAAGTTGTTCAAGAAACTTCCTTTGTTGTGTGAGCAGATAGGGATTGGAACACTAACCGTTTCAGAATATCTGCATAGAAACGGGTTCTTTATTGACAAATAGCATAGATATTAGTATCATCTTATGACATCTTTCACGAAATCATATTATATTCGTGAATAAAACACTTGTTTTTCAAGAATAGAAATTGTTGAGGATTAGATATTTAAGACATTATTGCAATGCGGAAGGGGTGATGTGAACGACAAAAGACAAGGCGTTCTATTAGAGTGGATGCTTGATAAGATTGAGAAGAATGGACGGGTCGATGGCTCGTCCTTTTTTTGTGTCTTTGAGTGTGAGGTGCAGGTGGGGACCAGTACTGCGACCACTGTTGCCTGTCAGCGCGATGATGATGCCGGGACGGACGTGGGTGCCTTTGGTGACGAGAGTTTGGGAGAGGTGGCAATAGCTGACGGTGAAGTCGCCGTGACGGAGGGTGACATAGAGGCCTGAACGTTTGTCCTTGCCTACCTTGATGACCTCGCCGTGCATCATGGCGTATGTGGGTTCGTAATTTGCCTTCAAATCAAGCCCGTTGTGTAGGGCTTTTCTTTTTGTAAATGGGTCTCTGCGGTAGCCGAAAGGGCTGGTGACAGAGATATGACGGAGTGGACTGACAAGTGCCGTGTGGCGGTCGGTCTGCTCCGTTTGGGTTTGTAATGGGGCAAAGGCAAGAGAGTCTCGCCGCTGATGCGGCGAGCACGGAGGCAGTTGTTCGGATGTTGCGGACTGCGTCGTTTTTGGCACAGCCTTGCGGTGTACCTTAGTCTGTGTGACGGTATTGAACTGAGCGCATACTGTTGCTGATGAACAGAATATTGCTGCTATTGTGATGAGTAGAAATCGTTTCATGGTGCAAAAGTAACAAGCAATTCTTTGACTGGCATAAAGAACAAAGGGAAGACAAGAAGATTGTAACATAATATAGCAATCGAGTTTGATTTTTGAGCAGAAATCAAACTCAAATAATAATAATCGTCAAAAATAACACGCATTATCTTATGCAATTCTGCTTGTCTCTGAATAGGTATATAACTTTGCATGAGTTTAATTTCAAATTCAAAGTTAAAGTATGAAGCAAGTACGATTTGAAGAGAGCGAGGTGCCTTATCAGACACTGGCTCGTTTTGGTCTCACACAAGAGAAGATTGAAGACCTGCCCATGTGGGCGTTGGAAGATATTGGTCAGGGACGACGTTCACCGTTGCTGCCCATTCAGGTGAATAATGATGAGGGCGAGACATTGAAGAGCCGCACCCGATTTGCGTTGGTCCGTATGGAGGACGGCAAGGTGGATGTGGTCTTCTATCCGCAGTTGGAGAAATCACCATTGGAGGCTTTTACTCAGGAACAGCAGGAGGACTTGCTGGCTGGAAAGGCTATCCTTGCCGATGTTAAGGATGCTGATGGCAGGAGCAGCAAGGCTTTCGTGCAGATTGACACGGAGACCAATCAGGTGATGTCGGTACCTACGCCTGTCATCGGGCGCAACTTGGAGGTGCTGAAGGATGAACTGAAACTGAGTTCGGCAGAACTGACCGTGATGCAGAAGGGTGAGCCGCTCACGCTCATCATGGAGGACGAACAGGTGACGGTGGGTATTGACCTGAACGATAAGACCGGCATAAGGATTAATCAAGGCGACAGTCAGAAGTGGAAGGAGAACACCAAGCGAGAGTGGGACAAATACACCTTCGGGTGCTATGGCTGTTGGGTAATGGGCGATGACGGTAATCTTGACTATGTGCCTGAAGAGGAATACACGGAAGAACTTTGGAATGAGCAGAAGAAGAATGGAGAGCGCAACCGCGCCTCTTTTTCCATGCACAAATAATCTACACATAATATAATAAGTATATGGCATCAAATAAATATTATCCAGAGGATGTGCTCGTCGAGAAGATACAGAGCGGCGAGTACGGTTGGTTGGAGTATGTCAACCATCATTCTGCTGAATGGCAGGAAGAATATGAGAGCTATTGTCTGAACAACGGACTCTGCATTTGTGAAGAGAGTGCGGAGCAGTTTGTCCATCACAAAGATGAGGAACTGGAGAAGGCAATAGAGAACGGTGAAGCATGATAAATGAAGAGTGAAGAATGAAGAGTGAAGAATAAGTATGGCGATAAGAAAGAATACGAATCCCCAACAGATGGACCTGCAACCAGAGATGCGTGACTTGCTCATGCGCAATGGTATGCAGGCTCATGTGGTGAGTAATGGCAGCGGCTATCAGCTTGTGGTGCAAGGGCATGACAGTCCGCTGCTTACCTATAACATCACCGAGAAGCAGATGTTGGCTCTGACCGACTGGGGTACGAATCATGCCAACAAGTTAGCCTACAATACCTTTACGGGCATTGTGGGCAACGACTTCTATATGCCCAAGAACTTCGTTCATGCACGCAATGCCAACGGTCGTGTAGCTATGGGGCTGCACGGCTATCGTGTTGGTATCGGCGAGTATGGACGGATGGGGCGCATCGATATGCCACCACCCTTTTTAGGTTGGACACCACGCAGTCAGGAGGGATTCCATCTTCGCAGAGTTGGAGGACGATTGTTCTTCCCCGAAGCCCCGATTGTGCCTGAACGTTGGGACGGCAGAATGAAGCCTGGCGAATTGCAGAGCGGCGGTTATGGGTTCTATTATAAGGGACAGCAACAGAGTTATAGCCCTCAGCAACAGGATGTGCTGAAAGATTTGGAGGGAATCATAATGCCTTCCATCAGCCGCACGAGAAGCACGGAGCCAGCCAAGCCTTATAAGGAACTGATTACCTCGCCTGTCTATTTCACCAATGAGAAGTGGCAGGAGTGTCTGGCATCGCATGGCATCATCATTGATGAGAATGCGAAGACGCTGACCATTCAGTCGAACAGCGTCAATGCCGACATGGTGTATGACCTGACAGATGAGGAACTGAAGAAACTCACCTCCAACTCCATCAAGGAAGTGCCCGTCGTTCAACGCTTGGAACTGCTGAATGGCATCATCAAGGACGACTTTGCTGACAAAATCCTGATGGACACACTGAATAGCAAGGAGCGCATCGACCTGCATCTGCATCCCGAACTTGAACAGGAGTTGCAGCAGCGTCAGCAACAAGACGAGGAACGGTTGCTTCCGTTGGAAGAGGACGAGACTGTCAGACGTGACGTGTTGCAAGGCGATGCCATGGTGAGAGGTGAAGACCTTGCCTTGATTAATGAGAACAAGGGTTGGTATCGTGAGGGAGCGCATGGGCGTGAAGTGAAAGTCGGTGACATCATGGTGGAGAAAGTGCCTCCGATGGAGGGAGATAAGAAAGGCGAAGATAAGTATCGCATGACCGCCATTATCAATGGAGAAGCCATCACGCACGAAATCAAGCAGAAGGACTACGACAAGTTCTTGGCGGTGGATGACTACCATCGCATGAAACTCTTCTCCAAGGTTTTCAGTGAAGTGGATATGAAGACACGCCCCGAAACCAACGCCGGACTGGGCACGAAGATATTGGCGGCTCTGACGGCAGGAGCAGTCGTTACAGCAGAGGTGGCGCATGACATAAGCCACCATCATCACCATCCAGCCCCGGAGTTCTATGCAGAGCATCATGGCGGTCCACGTCCTTACTTCAAACCGGGAGTGGATTCGCCACAGGAGATTGCGGCAAGGTACTTTGAGGCAGAAGCAAATCATGTTGCCACGGAGATAAGGAGAGGATATTAACAATGTATAATTTACAATTTATAATTTATAATGAGTAGTGAACTGACATACGATGACTTTCTGGACAGGTTGAGCATACAGGAAGTACTGGTGGACGCAGGGTATCATCTGAACAAGAGAGATGGCTTGCGTTATCCGTCGTATGTGCGTACTGACAGTGAGGGCAGACGGGTGCGTGGTGATAAGTTCATTGTCACGCAGAATGGGAAATGTTGCTTCCAACCACCGCAGCAGAAGGTGTATAATGTCATTTCGTTCATCAAGGAGCATCCAGAAATGTTTTCAGAGAACAAGGTGGGAATGTCTCCTGACCGACTCGTCAACCTCGTCTGCAACCGACTGCTCAACCAACCCATAGAGGACAGACCATCGAAGATTACAGAACCAAGAAAGGACGGAAAGCCATTCAACCTGAATGACTACGACATCCACAAGTTCAATCCGCAGGACAGGGAAACGCAGAAAAGGTTTTATCCCTATTTTAAGTTCCGAGGCATCGACCTCTATACGCAGTATGCTTTTCATCGGCATTTCTGTCTGGCTACTAAGCATCGGACGGATGGACTTACCTTTGCCAACCTTGCCTTTCCGCTTGTACTGCCCAAGACACCCGACAAGACTGTGGGCTTTGAGGAACGAGGACGACCGAAGATGGACGGTAGCGGCGGTTACAAGGGCAAGGCAGAAGGAAGCAACAGCAGTGAAGGACTGTGGATTGCCAACCTCACGGGCGAGCCGTTGGATAAAGCAAGCGAAATTGTATGGTTTGAGAGTGCCTACGATGCCATGGCAGAGTATCAGATAAATCCTGTAAAGATGGTGTATGTATCTACGGGCGGCACACCCACCGAGGGACAGATGCGAGGACTTCTGTCCGTTACTCCCAACGCACGGCACTATTTGGGTTTTGACAAGGACGATGCAGGGCGGCAGTTTGTTGCAAACTTCAGGAAGGTGGCAGCAGAGATGGGCTTCCGTCACGAGCATGTGCAAGCCTATCATCCATTGGGTTGCTACAAGGACTGGAACGATGCGCTGCTCAACAAGAAATCAGCAGAACTGATTGCCAAGGGCGAACCAGATACCTTCGACTATGCCGAGTTTATCGCAGCCGGCAAGGCAGAGAAACAAAGGGAAAAAGAAGAAAAGAACACATATCATAGAAGCGTATGAGACAAGAAGATAATAGCATCATCACCTTGTGCCCCAGCATCGGACAGTTTTTCATCAACGAACTGCCTCTGTTGCTGTTGTGCGTGGCAATGCTCCTAATCGGAGGATTGCCCGGTTGTGCATATAGTACCCTGTTGCTTGTCTTCAGCCTCCTGTTCTCCCTCTGTTTACTCTACCGATTCATCTATCTGAGGAGTATCCGCTACCATATCGGGAGCGAGCAACTCATCTGTGAGCACGGAGTGTTTCAGCGGAGCGTGAACTACATGGAGTTGTACCGAGTGGTGGACTTTGCCGAGCATCAGACATTGATACAACAGTTATGCGGACTGAAAAGCGTGACCGTGTTGTCGATGGATAGAACGACACCGAAACTGGAAATGACCGGCATCAGCAACAGCTATGACGTGGTGAGTGTGATACGAACAAGAGTAGAAACGAACAAACGAAGAAAGGGCGTATATGAGATTACGAATAGATAAGATTTGGTTCATTGTCGTGGCATTGGTACTGAGCGTGCCGTCAGCCCATGCACAGATTGTGACTGCCAACCCTTTGGAATGGATGGCATTAGCAGAGGGCAACGAAGCCATCAACGGTGAGATAGAGAAGGAAATCAAAGGTCAGACCAAGACTGCCCTGTTGCAGAATACCATCGCCGCAGAGTTCACCAAGATACACGAATGGGAGAAGAAGTACAACAGTTATCTGAAAACCGCCAGTGGTTATGCCTCTTCCCTCAAAGCCTGTACCTATCTGTACGACGATGGAGTGAAGATATTCATCACCTTGTGTAAGATGCGCAAGGCCATCAACAATAATCCGCAAGGCATCGTTGCCACCCTCTCGATGAACAACCTGTATATGGAGACCGCCACGGAATTGGTGTCCGTCTTCACACTGCTGAAAGATGCAGTCGCCAAAGGAGGCAAAGAGAACATGCTGACTGGTGCGGAAAGGAGCAAGACGCTGTGGGCACTGAACGACAAGCTGAGTGCCTTCAGCAAGAAGCTGCATCGTCTTTATCTGTCTATACGATATTACACCATGACCGATGTGTGGAACGGCGTGACGGCAGGGATGATAGACCGAAGCAATGGAGAGATAGCCACCCAAGCCCTTAGCAGATGGCGCAGAGCAGGACGTATGACCATCAGTGATTAACGATAAAGGAATCAGTCATGAAGTATTTCATATCAATTGCCATTTTTATGTTTATATCATCTTTTGCAGGAGTGCGGGCGCAGAACGACCCGACTCTTGCGGGGATGATTCTGATGTACACCAACAAGGCGGAGAAAGAACTGAAGAATCAGGAGAAAGTGATGCTGCTACAATCCACCGGCCATATCTGGACCAAGGAGGAAGTGGAAGCCACTACCGACCTGCAGCGGGAGTTCAACAACTATCTGGACTCCTTCCGTTCCATCGTCAGCTATGCCGCACAGATATATGGTTTCTATCACGAGATAGGTCAGTTGGTGGACAATATGGGTGGATTGGTGGCGCAGTTGGATGCCCATCCTGCCAACGGACTTGCCGTAGCCCTGTCAGCCAAGCGCAACAAGATATACCGCGAGCTGATTATGAACAGCATCGAGATAGTTAATGACATACGCACGGTATGCCTGTCGGGCAACAAGATGACCGAGAAGGAGCGTGTGGAGATAGTCTTCGGCATCCGACCCAAACTGAAGAAGATGAACAAGCAGTTGAAGCGACTGACGAGGGCGGTGAAATACACCACCATGGGCGATGTTTGGATGGAGATAGACGAAGGGGCAAGACCCACCAAAGCGAACAAAGCCGAGATAGCAGCGGCTGCCAAGAGGCGGTGGAAGCAGGTGGGCAAGAACGTAAACTGATGGAGCAGCGAGAGCAGAGCCGAACTTGTTCGAGCTATGCCGAGTCGTGACAGAAGAAGACGAAGTCAAACCGTGATTAAAAAACGATAAGATATGGGATTTTGGAGTTCATTATTGAAATATGGTGGCAAGGCGGCACGAGGTACTGGCCATGTCATCGGAGTAACTGGAAAGACCTTAGGCAGTGCGGCACTCCACCCGCAACGCACCCTTATGGGAGCCGGCAAGGCTATGCAGACGGCCGCAGTGGGTAGTGCCGCAGGCTATGTGACATGGGAGAAGCTGACCACAGACAAGAGCGTGGCACGCATCGTAGGTGATGCTGTCATCGGCGAGAATGCCACGGAAGCGGTGGCACAAACCGCCAACGATGTGCAACGTCTGACGGGCAAGGCTGGTGAAGCCGTTGATGCGGTGAACACTGTAGCCGGAAAGATGGACACCCAGTTCAGCGGCATCAGTGATTTCTTTAGGAATATGTTCGGAGGCGTAGGATGCGACATGATAGGCAATCTCTTTGGCAATATCGGCAAGGGCAACGTGTCGGGTATGAGCATCGTCGGACTGGTGGCTGCCGCCTTCATGGTATTCGGACGCTTTGGTTGGATGAGCAAGATTGCGGGTGCCCTGCTTGGAGCGATGATCATCGGGAACAATTCTAAGGTGGCGCAAACTCTGCCTAACAGAGGCGGTACGTCTTCACATGGGCAGAACATGAAAGAAGCAGAGACCCAAAGCAGAGGGATGAAACGATAACCAATATACAGTGATATGAGATATACAGAAGAAATGATACTGCGCTCATCGAGCGGCTACTGTATGCCGTTTGAGGAGCCTATAAAGCAGGACGTGCAGATGTCCTTGGGTTACGGAGAGCAGAAAAATCCCGTGACGGGAGAAACATTCTTCCATCACGGCATAGACTTCTCAGTGAACCATTACCTGCTGTCGGCGGTGGCAACGGGAACCGTCTCTGCCATTGGGTCGGACGCGGAGCATGGCATCTACCAGACCATCCGCTACGGCAAATACGAAGTGACTTACAGGCATCTCTCCAATGTCTTCGCCAACTTCTCCCAAAGCGTCAAGGCCGGTCAGACCATCGCCATCAGTGGCGACCTGCTGCACATGGAGGTGAGGTTTGACGGAGAGGAAATCAATCCGTTGGAGTTCCTCACCATGCTCTACGGCAATATCAAGGCATTGGAGCACAATTCCCAAATGGGCATCAATGAACTGGACATGAACATCCCTTCACCCTACGACACCGACCGTCAGGAGATAGAGGCATTGATGCTCCGCTTCCTTCCCTCCTACTTCGAGGACCTTCAACAAGGAGCATACTCTCTGCCCGAACATACGGAGCAGTCGTTGAGAAACATCTTCTCGTTGGGAGCGAGCAAGCATTATTTCTACGAGACCATGCCGAGCATGGCTAATCCCTTGGGCATCGGCAACCGCTGTATGCCTTTGGCGACTAAGGTGCAGAACCTGCTCATTGCCGACTTTCTCAACTATCTTGCCATGCGACATCAGGTATATCTCTCCACGATGGACGAGGTGTTAAAAAAAAACTCCAAGAGCAAGCCCTGACGCATGACGGCATCATCGACCCTCTTGCCGACTTGGACGTGGATATCCAGAGCTTCGACATTCCGAGGATAGTGAGCGTCTATCCCGACCGGGCTGGCGTGAGATGGTGGACAAAGGCATGGTTCAATGGTAAGGAAGAGGGGGAACCCTCCGTGGAGATTGAGGAACGTATGGCCGTGCAGTTCATCCACTGCCAAGTGGACAAGGACGCATGGTTGGAGGAACACTATCCTAAGCAGATGGAGATATATCACAATGCCATCGAGCAGACAAAGGAACAGATATTACAGCAGTATAATATATAAACAAGGTATATGGCAGTTAAGAACAGTCAGCGATTCGCAGAGATAGAGCGTCTGATGGGCGACTACTTCGGGTGTCACCTTGCCCCCGTGATGGGCAGGGTGCAACGGGACTTGTCCAACAGACAGGCAGACGAGATGCGAGCCTACTCCAACAGTACGGCTGGCATCCTACGCTCATTGGCCACTGCCAATATGCCTGGTGATGACCCATACGCCACGCTGAAGATTACAGGCAAGTGGAACAGCAAGACCACCGAAGACTATCTGGCGATGTGCAAGGAGGCTATTGTCGGCAACAAGGATATGCAGCGTGACCTTGCCGTGATGGCTGAGGAATGGCGCAAGGCGGTGGTGACGGAGATAGGACGAGAGCGGTACGATGCACTCTCTAAACAACTCGGTTGTGATTTGGCATACGCCTATATCGATCACCGCATGGAGCAGCTGATGATAGAAAAAATGGTGAAAGACCGTATGCCAACATCTTCTGCCGACTATATCATCCGCAAGGCGGCACAAAGCAGTCTGTTCGGTCTGCCCTACGAACTGAACAAGTCACCCCTTGCCGCAGAGATAGAAGCCAAAGGAGAGGCAGCCTATAAGCCCTCTCGAACAGAGAAGGCAGCGGGATGGGCAGCCGGAGCGGGTGCCGATGTCGTGGCCATGGGAGGGATTGGCTCATGGGCAACCTTCGCCAAGTTTGTCGGTATCGATATGGTGATGAATGTCGGCATGGAGCACCTAAGCAAGAAAGGTAGCAGCCAAGAGGTCTGTGTCGAGGAGTGTATCAGCAAGGGAGTTTTCGGTACGGGCACCAACGTCTTCGCCTCATTCCGCAAACAGGCAAAAGTCATCAAGAACCACGAGAACAGCTATATCAAGGCTACCAACAGCCATTTCAAGAACAAGATTCCCACGAGCAATATCACTTTTATGGATTGGACGAAACAAACCGAGCAGACCTCTTTTCCTTGGAACAAAGGTACGTTCCTTGACCCTCAGAGAAACGAAGCAACCAAACGTACAGGCAAGTACAAGGATGTGCCCTTGATAGTTGCGCCTGGACAGGAAGACGAGTATCTGGAGGTTAAGGCGAGACTGGATGCAGAGGCTGAGAAGGAGAAGAAGGCAGAACCGAAAGAAACTCCTGATTCATCGACTGAAGAGGCAACACCATCTGTAGTCCAGCAGGAGGAAACAGCCTTACAAACAAACGAAAATGGATGGGACGGGCTGTTGCAGAGTTTTGGACTGAACGGCTTTTCAGACATCGGCAAGAACCTTGGTTATGTGTTGGCGATGCTGCCCGATGTACTGGTGGGACTGTTCACTGGCAAGACAAAATCGCTGAATATGGACAATAGCCTCCTTCCTTTGGCCTCTATCGTGGCTGGAATGTTCGTGAAGAATCCTATACTGAAGATGCTGTTGATGGGTATGGGAGGTGCCAATCTGCTCAACAAAGCGGGACATGAGGTGCTGGGCAGGAAACAGCAGGAAGGCATTGCACCTACAGTTAGTCCTGCTGCATCTCGCATTCAGTACCGCCAATATCCTGATGAACCACTCAATCCTCGTATCAGCAACCCGATGCTGCAAGGGCGGTGTCTCGTTGCCAACATTGACCATGTGCCTTGTACCATTCAACTGCCTGACAGTGTGATTGGGGCGCATCAGTCGGGGGCATTGCCGCTGAATACATTGGCTAACGCCATACTTGCCAAGAACGACCAGATGCGACAGATGGCAGCAATGCAGTACGAAGAGCAGGCACGGGAGAGCGTGGTGCGACCGAGGGGAATACAGTGAAGCCCGACAACAAAATTGTCGGGAACGGTGGCTTGGTAAGCCAATTATAGAATGTGATTGAGATAAACAAAAAGATAAAAGCATGAAAGAGAAATCAGAATTTGAGAAGCGGACGGCGGAGAAGCAGGTGTCGCTGCTCACTGAGGCACTGACGAGTGCGGTGGATGCCAAGGGACATTGGTTGAATGCAAGCGGCAAACTCTATCCGAAGCTCTATCCCAAGGGCTTTTCGGTCAGTCCGTTCAATGCCCTTGTCCTTGCCCTTGACTCCGATGCCAAGGGTTGCAAGAGCAATCTGTTTACGCAGTTCTCCGAAGCGAAGGCACGGGGTGAGAGCGTGAGGGAGCATGAGAAAGGTGTGCCGTTCCTGTATTACAATTGGAATAAGTACGTCAACCGCAACAATCCCGACGATGTCATCACCAAGGAGGCATACGCAGAACTGTCGGAACAGGACAAACAGCAGTACAAGGGAGTGAAAAACCGTGAGATCCGTGTGCTGTTCAATATCGACCAGACGCTACTGCCTATGGCTAACGAAACAGCCTACACTACGGCATTGAAGAAGGATGGCACGGTGGAGGATAGAGGTTATGGCGACAAGGAGGACAAGCAGCTGCATGGGTGCGTCAACGGATTCCTTCAGAAGATGAAGGACAACCTCGTGAATGTACGTCAGGACGGCACGGGTGTGGCGCACTACGACACCGAGAAGGATGTCATCTACCTGCCACGGCAGCGTGACTTCGAGCACTACAATGACTATGTACAGGAGATGATGCGTCAGTTGGTGTCTGCCACCGGTCATCAGCAGCGGTTGGCACGTGAGGGCATGGTCATGAAGAACGGCAAAGCCCCGTCGGAGGATGCCGTGAAGAAGGAACGACTCATCACTGAGATAGCTTCGGGCGTGAAGATGCTCGAACTGGGACTGCCTGCCCGTCTGTCAAAGGACAGCCTTAGCATGGTGGACTATTGGACGAGGGAACTGAAGGAAGACCCTTGTCTGATTGATGCCATCGAGAGTGAGGTGAACGGTGCGCTGAAGGTGTTGAAGAAAGCCGAACTGGGTGAAAAGGTGGAGTATGCCACCGACCAGCATCAGCGAGAGACGGCGCAGATACAGGTGCAGTTGCCCAACCACTACTTCGTAGCAGACGAAATCAAGCAGCATCCCAACGAGGAGCAGCGTACTGTGGTCATCGTGCGTGATGATGCCAGCAAGACCGCCGATGTGGTGCTGCCACAGGGTGCATCGTTGGAGGTGAACAACGAGATCAAGGGCATGAACAAGCAACGCTTCACCAATGCCTTGCAGAAAGAGGGTTATGACAACGTGCGTTTCTACAATCCCGACGGAGCCTTGGGCTTCCGTCCCGACGACAGTTATTTCGCCGACAAGAAAATCACGGTATCAAGACTGCGCAACTGGTCTATCGAAGACCTATCCTCGTTGGATGCTTCTGAGGCCGTAACCCACAGCCGTGACATCGGTTTCGACAATGTGCAGTTGGTAAAGGATGACAAGGAGCGGTGGGCATTGTACATCAAGCCCGAAGGTAAGGAGGGCTTTGCCGTCTATCCCGACAAAGGAGACCTCAATCATTTCTTCACCACCTTGAAGCAGTCGATGGACAACATCGAGCGTGTGCGTGAGGAACTGGCACAGAAGTATTATGCTATGGCAGAGGCGAAACCCGACCTGAAGGTGGACATCTTCGGAGGTAATGAGCAGGAGGTTGATTTGAACCGCATCCAGCGTGTGGCAGTATTCCGTGCCAAATCGGGCGAATGCCTGTGTGCAGCCACTATTGACGGCAAGAAGTTGCAGCCGAGAAGTGTCAGTCCGTCACAATGGCAACGATTGTGGGTGGCTCCTGACAGGGATTCCTACAAGCAGAACCTTGCCGCCTCGCTGTTTGCTGATGTATTGCAGAAAGACAACAATGTCGAGCAAAGTACACAAGAGAAGCAGGAAGAAGCGACGGAGGTGAAGCAAGCGGAGACGGCAATTGTCGATAAGCATGATGAACAGAAGGAAGTTGTACTTAAGGAAGATAAAAGCTCTGAACAAAGGGAAGAGAAGAAACAAGAGGAAAAGAAAGAAGAAAAGAAGGATGAAAAGGCTGTCAAGGCTGCTGTCTCTCCCCTTGTCCAACAATATCTTGACTTGAAGAAGAAGCATCCTGATGCCATTCTTTTGTTTCGCTGCGGTGACTTCTATGAGACCTACAAGGATGATGCGGTGAAGGCATCCAAAATATTGGGTATTACGCTGACAAAGAGCAATGGGCGCAAGGATGATGAAGGCAAGCCGTTGGCAATGGCAGGATTCCCATATCATGCCCTCGACACCTATCTGCCGAAGCTCATTCGTGCTGGTGAACGGGTGGCCATCTGTGACCAGTTGGAAATGCCGAAGCAGACAACATCATCGAAGCGTGGAATTACGGAGATGGTGTCACCTGGAAAAGAGACAGGAAAGCAGATGGCACAGGAAAGTCAAGAAACAGAACAACACACCAGTCTAAGGAGATAGGCTTATGGGAAAGAACGCAGCGTATGCCGCACAATATGCGGAGGAAGCCAAAGAACAGATGCGGATGTATGGGATTCCTGCCTCCGTCATCTTGGCGCAAGCCATACTGGAGAGCAGCAACGGACAGAGCCAACTGTCGCGCGAATGCAACAACCACTTTGGCATCAAGGCTACGGCATCGTGGTTGAAGAATGGCGGAGAGTATGGAGTCTATACGGATGATAGGCCCAACGAGAAATTCTGTAAGTACAAAAGCGTGGGTGACAGTTATGAGCATCACTCGCAGTTCCTGAAGCAGAACAAGCGTTATGCGCAGTGCTTCACGCTGTCGCCTGACGACTACAAGGGATGGACGAAGGGCATTGAGCGTGCCGGCTATGCCACGGGCGGCGGTTATGCTGCAAGTCTGCAGCGCATCATTGAAGCCAACGGACTGGACAAGTATGACAGTGAGGTGATGGCTGAGATGCGGGCAGAAGGTCGGTCGTTCGGGGTGGAGAATAATCCTCGTAGAGAAATGCCTGCTGCCCATGTACCGCAGTCTGCCGGGTATTCCTTTCCTGTGGAGCGAGAGGAGTTTCTCTTCATCACCTCGCCTTTCGGCAATCGCCAGGATCCGATGGATGCCACCAAGCAGCAGATGCACAAGGGCATTGACATCAAGACGAACCATGAGGCGGTGTTGGCCACGGAGAACGGCGGCAAGGTGGTGGCGGTGAACCATAATGCGAACACGGCAGGAGGGAAATCCGTCACCGTGGAATACAGCCGTGAGGATGGCAGCAAGGTGCAATGCTCCTACCTGCATCTGTCTGACATAGCAGTAAAGGTAGGTGACGTGGTTAATGCCAGTCAGAAGTTGGGGGTGTCGGGAAATACCGGCACCAGAACCACTGGCGAGCATCTGCATTTCGGAGTGAAGAGTGTATCGGCTGACGGCTCAAAAAGGGATATGGATCCAGCCGCTTATCTGGCAGAAATCGGACAGAAAGGCAACATCAAGCTACAGGCCCTGCATAACGGCAATGACCTGTTGGCAAAATACAAGAGCAATGCGCCACAGGAGCAGAAGGTTTCGTCGGAGGACTGGATGAAGAAAATCCTTTCCTCGGAGGACAGCGGCGTGGGCATTTCGGGAACGAATGACCCTATACTCGACATGGCGATGACCACCTTCATGTCGCTGATGATGTTGGCAGCGCAGATTGACAGCAATGATGAGGAACGACAAAAAGGACTTATCTCTGCCATGGCAGCCAACCGGCTCGTAGATTTGACCTCGCTTGTTCCAGGCATGAGGCAATGCACCATTACTGTGGGTGAGAACGGCAAGACTGTGCTTCATGCAGAGAGCGGTACGGTGAAGATTGACCGTGAACTGACCTCCTCGGAGATGAACCGCCTGTCGCTCATTTTGGGCAATGCCAATCTGTCGGAAGAAAGCAAACGGACGAAGATTGCGGGAATGGTGACAGGCATCGTGGCGACACAGCAGGCTTCGCAGAACTTCGAGCAAGGGATGGAGGCTGAGAGTCAACAACAAAATCTGCAAAGGAAATGAAAAGGATAGCAAGTCATCTGTGTACATTGCTGGTGGGTATGGTAGCTGTGGCAGGACACTTCATGCTTACCCAATGGCTTTTCGGTCAGACCGTGGCCATCATCTATCTCGGCTTCCAACTTATCATAGCAGCGTGGATAGTCTATGAACTGATACGTGCGCTAGTATATGATGATTGAAAAGAGATTATTGTCATTGCTAAGACATTTCACTTGGACGATGGATATGTATAATTCAAATAGTATCGAGCAATGATCAAATGTAATGTAACAGTGTGCGGAACGGTCAGCAAGGCTGCGACCTGCCGCACGAACAAGGAGGGCAAGGCATTCGTGAGCTTTGCCATGAACGTAGTCATTCCAGCGAAGAGCGGGATTAACAAGACCATCGAGGTGTCGGTCATCAAAGATGGGACACTGACGGAGGTGGGCAGCTGCAACATCGGCGAACGCATTGAGGTAGCCGGTGTATTGGTACCAAGAAAATGGGGCGATGTCCTTTATTTCAACCTGTCGGCAAGCAGCATCAGCCACCAGCCTGACGAGGCAGAGGACTGCATCAAGGGCGTGATGGAGTTCCGCGGCAAGGTGGGCAAGAGCATTGAGGACAAGACGGACAAGAATGGTGTGCCGTACTGCCAGTTCTCCGCTTTCAGCGCAGAGAAAGTACAGGACGGATTTGAATACATCTGGGTAAGTTTCTTCCTATTCGATGGCAAATGCGAGGCATGGCTGCAACCAGGCGTGAAAGCGAACATCAAAGGGGCATTGTCTGTCAGTGTCTTCAATGACAAACTGGACTTCTCCTGCCGAGTGTCTGAAATGAGCGAATATGTTCCGCAGCCCTATAATGGTTAATTGACTATGGGAAAGCCTTATGCTAAGGAAGGTCCGAGTGCCGAAGACAAGGCACTCGACCTGTTTGCCGATATGATGATTGAGCGTATTCAGTCGCTGTCGGGCAAAGACGGATGGAAAAAGCCCTGGTTTACTGAAGGTGCGTTGCAATGGCCGAAAAACCTGAACGGACGAGAATATAATGGCATGAACGCTATGATGTTGCTCCTGCATTGCGAGAAGGAGGGTTACAAGATTCCTCGCTTCTGTACCTTCGACCGCATACAGCAGTTTAACAAAACTGGCAAGAAAGACGAGGAACAGAAGCCCCGTGTGTCAGTACTGAAAGGTGAGCATTCTTTCCCCGTGATGCTCACCACGTTTACGGTGGTCAATAAGGAAACAAAGGAACACATCAAGTGGGAGGACTACAAACTGCTCTCTCAGGAAGAGCGCGAAAAGTACAATGTATATCCAAAGCTTCAGACTTACCATGTCTTCAATGTGGCGCAGACCAACCTGAAGGAGGTCAGACCAGAGTTTTGGGAGAAACTGGAACAGGAATACTCGATGCCCAAGGTAGAGAAGGACGAGCAGTTTGCCTTTGAACCCGTGGATAGGATGATAGCGGACAACCGTTGGATATGTCCCATCAAACCGATGTTCGGTGATTCCGCCTATTTCTCCATCAGCAAGAATGAGATTGTGATGCCTGAGAAAAGGCAGTTCAAGGATGGGGAGTCTTTCTACTCGAACCTTTTCCACGAGATGGGACACTCCACGGGTGCGGAGGGACAGTTAGACCGCATCAAGCCCGCTACCTTCGGCTCGGCAGAGTATGCACGCGAGGAACTGGTGGCAGAACTGACGGCTGCGCTGACCGCTCAGCGGTATGGCATGACAAAGCATCTGAAAGGAGATTCGGCTGCCTATTTGAAGTCTTGGCTGGATTCGCTGAAGGAGTCGCCGCAGTTCATCAAGACCACGCTACTCGATGTGAAAAAAGCTACCTCAATGCTCACGCAGCATATCGACAAGATTGCTATGGAGATAGACCAGGAGAAAAAGGCTGAGCAGGAAAACGGGCAAGGGAAAAGTTATCTATCCATAGATGACGGCGACCATGCAGTCTTGGCATATAATGGTTCTGCTGTATATATCCAGCATCATGAGAAGGAGGACTCTGTAAAGATTGCTGTGCCGACGAGTAACGGTCTGGAAGTGAAACTCTCTGTTCCTTACGACCACGGCAAAGACCTTGACACCAATTATCAGGAGGCTTTTGCCCAGTACAAAAGCCTGACAGAGCCTTCACAATCGAAAGAAAACGTCTATTATGCCTCCATCGCCTATCTCCAATCAACGGATGACACATCGGAACTGGATAAGCTAAAGGAGAAAGGTGACTATCAAGGACTGCTGACGCTTGCCAAGGAATACTATGACGGGAACGGCATGGACGAGGAGCAGACCTACAGGAAGCCGTGCCAGAACAGAGGCGATGACCTGCTAATAGAGGACAAGGACTTTGCAGTGGTCTATAACGGGAGTGTCGGCGGTACGTATGAGGTGTTCCTGAAGCATACGGAGCAAGAAGTGCGTGACCATATCACTCGCTATGGCATAGGACGTGCCAGTGAGGACGTGAAGGCTGTGGCGAGGGAGATGACCGCCGAAGAGTTTTCGGAATTGGCGCAGCGAAAAATGCCGATATTCCAAATGCCGAATGGTGGTTTGCTGAACCTGCAATATAACAAGGATAAGGATAGCCTGGATGTGGGGACTGTGACCAATGCAGGACTCTCTGTGAAGCATACCTTCCCTTTCAGCCACAACCATTCTATGGACGCAAACATCAGCTCTGCGTATGAGCAACTGCTTGACATGGAGGAGTACCAGAAGGAAGAGGTACAAGAGGAGCACGTTGCCAAGTCCGCTTTCCGAAGATGAGAGTAGTATCGTAGTATATACTAATCGTAGGCTTTACTACTCATAGTAGGTACTAACAATAGTCAGCCGCAAGGAGTAATGTCCCTGCGGCTGATTTAATTTGGGGTCATTCCATATTATGAAGGAATGCTTGTAAATCCTCGTCTGGAATGCTCTTCAGTTTCACCGGCTTGAAGCCGTCCAACTGCTCCACTTGAAATATCTCGTCCACTCCATATTTGGAGCCATCCACCTTTACGCTCTCCATTTCATTGACGGAGGTATAGCCATACTCCGTTTCATGCAGACCGCATACGATGGTGAACAACGTGGTGTCGTTACCTTCCGGCTGTCCTTCAAGTACGAACCAACGGACGTGTCCGATGAAGAATATTGCCACACAAACGGCATCCTTGCCTTTGCCGTCCTGTGAATACAGAGGATAGGATTTCAGTATCTCCTCCAATACGGGTGTAATCAATCTGCTTGCCATAGTCAATCGTTGTTAAGTGTTCTGTAATACATTCTGTTCTCTACAAGGTGTTCGATGGCCTCTGCTGCCAATCGGCACACCCACTCGTCACGCTGGTCATAACGACCTTTTTGATAGTCGTTGGCAAGGCGTTCCAAGAAGGCAAACACCACCTTGCCCTTTTCGTTGATAAGATAGCGATGGTCATCTGCAAGGGCATTGCCTACCTTGGCGGCTGACCCCATCTGACCGTTTACGAACCGTGAGAAGCACTCGACAAATGCCTGCTCGTTTTCTGATAATCTGTGTAATTCCATACGCAAAGAAATTATTTGTTCAACTTGTTTTTCTTCCCTCCTTTTGAAGCCTTTCGGCTCCTCTTGTCGGGAACTGATTTTTCGTGCATCAAAAGACTGCGGAATGAGGGCGATAAGGCAAGAAAACAGACGGAGGAGTTAATGAAATACCCAAATCTTTGATTTGCGGAAAGCTGTCGTTCAGTCCTCTGCCTGTTAGCATGGCGGTACTTGACCATTCGCCCGGGCAGTAACTTTGCAAAGAAAAATGGGCATCGGCAAGTGGAATAGACACTACAAAACAGGAAAATCATTGATTTTTAGTGCATTTTTCTTTATTTCTTTCTTTGATTTAGGATAAAATATATAACTTTGCCTCCGAAAAAGTGTCACAAGTGACAGTTTTTCGTAAAATATGATAGTAAACAGATATAGATACATAGAACAGTTGAGCCGTTCAAAGAACAACGGGCTCATAAAGATAATCACAGGATTGCGACGTTCAGGCAAGTCGTTCCTTCTGAAGAAACTCTTTCATCAGCATCTATTGGATGAGGGCGTGAGAGAAGACCATATTCTCGTCATCGACATGGAGAGTAGGAAGAACAGAGAGTTCAAGAACCCGGACTACCTGTTGGACTGGGTGGAAAAGATGATGATTGACTATGAGACTTATTATATCATCATCGACGAGGTGCAGGAGGTGGAAGACTTTGTAGAGGTGCTCTCTTCCTTGTCAGTTACCGAAGGGGCGGATGTGTATGTCACAGGCTCCAACTCGCGTTTCCTGTCCTCTGACCTGGTGACGGAATTCCGAGGCAGAGGTGACGAGATACATGTGTGGCCACTATCCTTCAAGGAGTTCATGACGGTGTATGATGGTTCGAAAGAAGACGGTTGGGCTGAATACAGACTGTACGGAGGTTTGCCGCAACTACTTACACAGGTTGGGGATGAGAAGAAGGCTGATTTCCTGCGTCGCCTTTATCGCACGGTATATCTACGTGACATCTACGAGCGGAACAACATAGAACTGAGACCTGAATTTGAAGAATTGTCGAAGACCGTAGCATCCAGTATAGGAGCACCTGTCAATGCACTGAATATAGCCAATACGTTCAAGTCCGTAAGCAATGTGCAGAGCATAACCGACAAGACAGTGTCGGCTTATCTGGAATATATGCAGGATGCTTTCCTTATCGAAAAATCCGAAAGGTTCGACATCAAAGGACGGAAATACATAGGTTCGTTGTCCAAGTATTATTATCAGGACGTAGGTCTGAGGAATGCTATTCTGTCGTTCCGTCAGAGCGAGCCGACACATATCATGGAGAACGTCATCTACAATGAGATGCGTATGCGAGGATGGCTCGTGGATGTGGGTAACGTCTATCATCGAGTGAGGAATACGGAAGGAAAGCAGCAGAGGGTGACATTGGAAGTGGATTTTGTCTGCAACAAAGGGAGCGAGCGGATCTACATCCAGTCGGCGTGGCGTATGCCCGATGCAGAAAAGATGGAACAGGAGAAACGGTCGTTGCGTCTTGTAGATGACTCTTTCCGCAAACTGCTGATCGTGGGAGAACATACCAAGCAGTGGAGCGACGAAAACGGCATACAGATAATGAGTATATATGACTTCCTGCTTGACTGGTCAAGTACTGAGAAACACGGATAAAAAAAAGATATGCGCATAGAATATGCGTTAATACATATATGATTAAGGGAGGGCCTATCCATCACGGACAAGCCCTCCCTTTCTAAAATTTATCAATGAAAAAAAAGTTTTAGTGCTCTTGTTCGGAGCTGTATGTCTGGCTATAGATACAGCAGGATTCTGGTATGGCGGTTCGCCTCATTGGGCGAGTAATCGTCAATGCCGCCATCGAAAATCTGAGAGATGGTGCCATTTTCCATACCACGTTTCATCAGTTCCTCTGCAATGAATCTGGCACGGGAACGGCTGAGGTTATCATTGATGGCTTCACTGCCTGTGGCACTGTCGGCAGCGCCGATGACCTTAACTTTCAAGCCATATTTCTTGGCGATGCGTGCTACTTCGTCGAGATTGACGAGCTGTGACCTGTTGAGCAACCTGTCAGTGCCAAGTTCAAAGAAGAAATAGATGGGCGCACCTATGCAAGCCTTTCCTGAGTGGATGAGCGATAGGTAATCGTCTTCCGGCTCACCTTCAGCATTGCCATATTCTTCTGTACAAGAGGCGGACTCCATGACCTTTGTCTTTTGACCATTACCATACTTGTCTCTCATTCTTGCACGCAGCGAGTTGAGACCGCTGTAGTCGTTTCGAGGATAGCCATTTGTGACGGAAGAAGCGGCATCGTCAGAAAAGAGGTGGCCGTACTTGTCCAGAAGTCCCTCGATGGCAAGAATCTTGCGCAGCTGCTCCAGAGTCTGACAATCTCGATCGTGCTGGGCGTGATAGCGGCTGTTGCTGTCAGAAAGGGATGAGGCGTATGCCGAAAGCCATTCGTTCTGTGCGATGTACGGGCGAGCGTCTATCACTCGCTTCCAGCCAGTCTTGCCGATGCGGACAGAGAGGCCGAGGGATGCGGACAGCAGATGGTCGCCAAGGCGGTGTGCCTTGCCATAGCCGTCAAAATCCTGCATGGTGGTCATGTTGCCTATCTCTGCCGTAACAGCAATGCGTGGGGAGAGATGATACTGCCCCTGTATGCCGTAGGAAATGGCAAAGGGCTTGTGGGCATTCACCTTGTTGTGCAGCATACCCACGCCCACGTATGGAATGACACTCCATCTGGCAAGAGTGTGTACATCGTCCTTGTAGAGGTTGCCGAGGACATTCCACATGAAATCAGCACGCAGGTACTGGTAGTCCTGCGAGGAGTTGTTGCAGTCGTTGAACTGCATACCGCCATAGTTCAGACGACCGCCGACGGAAGGTGTGAACCATTTGCCGATCGACACGGAGAATGCCGGTTTCATGCGACCGAATAGGTCGTTGCATCCGAGCGGTTTGCCGAGGAAGACCGTAGTTCCTCCTGCCGCTTGGACAAACCAGTTGTCCGTCCATGGCGAAGCTACCAATGCCCCTTTCATGTAGGAAGGTTTAAGCGGACGAAGCATACCGTCTGCCGAAAGTCTGCATACAACGGTGGTGGTGTCCGCCGTGCGGTGATAGTCTTTGGCTTGCGCACCCAATGAAAGGGCGAAGCCAAGGGATAGAATAAGTATTTTTCTCATGTTGTTCAATTTAATCTGGTGAATACTATAACAGGTGATACGTGACAGTGCCGCTTATCGTTTCTTCCTTTTGCCGGAAGAGGGGCGCATCATGCGTGCAGCTTTCATCATGCAACGGCGTGCCCAAGCGCGTTCATCCTCGTCATCGTCACGTCCCCATTTGAGGTCGGACGAACTGCCGCCACCGCCATGACCTTCGGCAAAGGTGGTGGCATCATCGACGTAGCCGAGGAATAGAAGCGTGGCACAGTACATCACCTCCGTTCCATTCTCCGCAAAGGCCTGAAGCAGGGAACCGTCAAACACGTCCTTGCCCTCATTGGAAAGCCGTGCCACACGTTCGGAGAACTCGCTGACCATGTTTTCGAGAAGGGCATTTCTGAGAACGGTGTCCGCACCTTGTCGGATAGTATCGGAATATCTGTGTGCCTCCTGCCGCAACTCCTCCGTGCGCTCCTTCATGGCGGTCATCTCCTCACGCAGGGCATCGAGCTTGCGGTCAGCCTCTGAGAGCTTCTCCTGCTTGTCGTCCAGTTTCGACTGGATAGCGGACAGTTCCTGCTCCAGCTCTTGGACTTGCTGACGGAGAGCATCAGGATTGTCGTGACCTGCAAGAATCTGCCGATGCAATTCAGCAAGTGCCGCCTCCTTCTCAGCCTTCTCCTGCAAGAGGTTGTTGACCATTGAGGTGAGTCCTTTTACTCTCCGCTCTGCCAGACGGATGTCCGATTGGAGCGAGGCGAGTGTCCGCTGATGGGTGGCGACGGACTGCTCAATGGTGGTGCACTGTTCTGACAGCTGGCGGCGGTATTCTTCGGTGGTGCGGTGGCGTGCTCCCGTCTCTGAGACGGAAGTTCCGCGCTCCATGCCCCAACGCTTGTTGACATCGGCAAATTCGCTGTGCAGGGCTTTCATCCTGGCAGAAAACTCGTACTTGTCCTTTCCGGCGAATATCTGTTTGTATGCAAACTTGCCGTCCTTGATTGGCAAGAGGGTGCAGTGAACGTGCGGATTGGTTTCGTCCAAGTGTAAGATGAAAGCGACGATGTTCTCCTCACCGTATTTGTCCGCAACAAAGCGGTAAACATCCTTTGCCCATTCCTCAATGTCCTTGCATCGGGTTAGATGCGAATTGTCCGCTCCGTGAGTGAGATTCACCTTCTGGTCACCGAATGCCAATTCTGTCATACGTTCTCGTGAGCCTCCGAAGATGAAATTGACCACTGTGCGGAAGCGTGGCTCTGCCAGTCCCTCGTTGGGGTCTTTGATTCCACGGCTCCGCAGGATGTCTGCCATGCGCTCCGGGATGCTTCGGCTCTTGTCTATAGGACAAACCTTGCCGCCCCGAACCTCGAAGTTGAGCCGCTCACGGCTGCGGTCGTAGTTGCCTGTTGATTCAGCGGATCCCCAACCCTTTTCCGTCCAACGGCGTTGGTGCTCGTTGCTCTGTGCTGTGGTGATTCCCTTAGATGGTCGGAAATCCATAACCTGTTTTGGTGTTGCCATAACCTATTTCCTTTTATGTGTGTACAACTCTCCTGTCTCCAGCTTGCTGCTTGTAAGGACAGCCTCCCGATGGTCGGAGACCAAGAGGGGTATTAGGCTACCCAAATTCCCTCATTTCCGACCAACGGGCAAGCCCGATTATTTTACAGCAATGGCAGACGTGTAAGCACGGTGCCAGTAGAAAAGAGGAAGCGTTGTACGGTGATTATTAGAGGTTGATACATTTTGATGGACAGGAGCCCTCTTGGTTGGCTACAATGGCAAGGAACGGTCGGCAGAGCGACTGAAACTGCGACTTGATGGCTGCACTTTCCTGCTGTAAGGCGGGTGAGCTGCCATCTACCGCCAACTCAGATATTGCCTTTGTCGCCTCGATGAACGAGAGCCAGTCTCCTCCAAGGTCTTTGTAAAAGAAGGGAAGAAGGGAGGTGGCGAGGGTGCTATCTGTTTCTTGACCAAGCACCTGATGGAATGTGGCTTCGCAGACAGCGGTGAGTGCGGTCATACAAAAGGCGTGCCCTACAGATTCGGGAATGTTGCTCCCGCATGGCACTTTTCCAATAGAATTGCCATTGTCGGCTTTCTGCAAGATGATGGCTACTTCCTCTGTAGCATCTTCGTAGAGTTGTTCACATTCCGAGGCGCAAGCAGATGCGGACATCTTGCCGCTTCGCCATCCTTCCAGAGCGGTACGCATCTTCTGGCGGAACACCTCCAAGGCTGTGTCAATGGGAGAAGCGGCAGATGTCTCAGCTAACATCGGGATGGTGATAATCTGGCTCTTCGTGAGACGGGTGACTGAAATCTGGTTCATCTTCTCCAACTGCTCGATGAAGGTGCGGACAGTGGCGCGGTGCCAATGCCAACACTCGGCCAGTTCAGTAATGGTGATGATAAACTGTCCGTTCGTAAGACAAAACTCCTGCTTGCACAGATCCTTGGGGATGTACTGTACAGAAGCCTTATACACAAGGTCAAGGTAGGCTTCGAGCTTCGACAGCCTTAACCCCGACCTCTCTTTCAGGAACTCCAACAGGGACATCCGTTCGGACATCTTGCCGGAACTCGTTCTATGTTTCTGTTTCTTCATTTCAATAATCTGTTTGGTGAATACTGTTGTTTGTTGCCGACTCCATTATACAAAAGGAACGGCATAATACAGGTGATACTTAATAGTAGTATATGATGAGCATTTCAGTGTCTTCGAGGAGCATCTTGCGGTCAGCCTTGTTCTTCCACAGCGATATGACTATGCGCGAGGGATAGAACAGTGCTGCCAGAAGGACAAAGGAGACGGTGACCGCAAGCGTGAACAGATGAGGAGTGAAGGCAAACACCACTGCCGCCAATGCGGCAATGCAGAAGGGTGTCCGCTCCTCGTGCAGACGCTGTAGCCACCTCTCCACATCCATAAAGACAAAGAATATGGCAAACGCTATGGTGGAAGCCACTACGCCTATGTCGTTATAGTGTACACAGAGGTAAAGGAAGTGGAACACGTACAGCAGGATGAGCAGCATCAGCCGGTAGAGCTTCCTTGCTGCCACAAGTGCAGTCATGCGCAGATAGAACCGTGTCATGAACTGTCTGCGGCTTCTGTGCAGAATCATCGGTACGAAGAAGAACGCCGACATCAGGATGAGAAACAGTATCTTACTTGTCATAATATGTATAGCATGTGAATAATGGAAGTGGACTCAGGTCAGGATGGACGACACCATGTGTGACGATGGATATAATACGCTCCACATCCTCCAGTGTCAGTTCTCCCTTGATTATTCTCTGACGGAAAGCACCATCGGTTGTCCTAAGGCTCTTGATGGCCTGTTCCATGTCGTACTCGGCAATCTGCCACACTTGCCCTCTCGTGTAGGGGAAATGGTGGTGGATGGCCTTGACCACAAGCACACGGCTGAGGATGTCGGTCATTCTGCCGTTCCTGACTATCGTGTGGTTGCGGACAGTGGCGATGCTTTCAATCTCTAACCATGTACGGTGACGGTCGAGAATATGGATAATCTTCATGTAAAGCGTTTCCTTCATCGGATGGTCGGGAGCTTGTGGCATGACTTTAGCTTTGGCCCGGGACAACAGACTGGAGTATTGTTGCGGTAAAACAGGACTGTCATCTGGCAAATGTAACTTTCAGATGAAGTCGAGCAGGACTTCCTCCTTGGGCTTCACGTATTTGAAGAATCCGTTCTTGCAGTGCAGGCTGAGGTCGAGGCATACATCTGCCGACATGTGCTCCAGCGAGTCATAGATGGTCACTTTTATCTGGCTGACCATGCCACGCTCATCGGTGAAGCCGTTGACCTTGAACATCCGTCCGAAGGTGGGGTTGGAATAGGCGCAGCAACTATGGCCGAACTCCGTCTGACGGCTTGGGATGTGGTGATAGAGGATTATCATTTCCATCTCGTCTTCGAGCATGTCCATCACTTCCTCTATCGTGAAAGGGGTGTTCAACTGGAAAGTAAGAAGCACGTAATCGTCATACTTGACAGGCTTCTCCATCTTGCGCTTGTCCAGCAGTTCTGGCAACTGCAACGGCACGACGGCAAGAAAATCATCGCAAAACTGTTCTAACATAATCGTATTCTCTGCTTGGGGTGTTTATAATCTTGTGACATAAATCTTCATCATGAGCATGGGCATATCCGACAGGCGTTGCTTGTCAAGGCGCATTTTCTTTGCCAGGTTGTCCGTCTCCTTGGGGAGCGCATCGGCTATCTTGTAGAGGTCTGCCTTGTCCTTGTCGGAGAGCACGCTCACGGAAAGGTCATCCATGGACATGAACGGCTGCATCATCATCAGGAGGTAGGCGTGCATGGTGTGTTCGTCCTTTACCTTGCCACTTTTCAAATCCTTGATAGCCACTTGTGCGTTGCGCAGCAGGCGCAGGTTGGTGCGCATGGAGAGATAAATCATCGCATCTTTATGAGACAACTCCTTGCGGTTGGCTGCATGGAGTATCTCCCGACAGCATTGTTCGGTAGTTCGTCTGATGTCACCTATGTCATCGTCAGCAAATACTGACAGGTATTGCAGGAAAGATTTGAAATGCAGATGCTCTTCCTTGATGAAAGTGAGCAGGTCTTCCTTGCTGTGAATGCCTTGCTTGGCATACTTTTGCAAGAACACCAGATATCGCTTCAGTACCGCCTGTTTGCCACCTTTATTATATACAGGCAGACTGTCCAAAGAAGCGAAGAATGGCTGTGCTTCCTTCACGGCTTGTTGCAGTTCTTCGTCTCCGGCATGAGAGGAGGTCTGTTCTCTGAGATAGAGCAGGTCGAGGAAAGTACGCTGCTTGGACATCGCCATACGGCACAGTTCGATGTGGATGGAGTCGTTCAACTCACGATATACTGCGAACGGGTATGAGTGGGCCTTCCTGACAGTGTCACGTGAGATGTACGATGACACGGAATCGTCCAACACGCGCCATTCGTTGACAATCTTAACTAATGTCTGAATTGAGACCTTGTCGCTCTGTTGAAGAGTGGTCAGAAAGCCATGATACTCTCTGATGGCTTCATCGCTTGAATGGAACGACTTCGTACCGTTTCCGTCTGAACATGCTGTCAGAATGAATACGGCAAAAGCAGTGGCAATACAAATGGCAAGTCTGATATCACCTTGCGAGTTTGATTTTACATTTAGCAATATTTGCTTCATGCAATGGAGGTTGGTTTGCCCTCCGAAAAGTTCGGTTTCATATTTCATTGTTGTCATTATTTTGAGTCTGATTTTGAAATTGACGGTGCAAAGTTAATGCGTTTCAGCGATATATTTGCAAGAATGACAGCAAGTTTAATCTTATTTGTGTATCATACTTGCGAGTATAATTTTCAATGAAATCAAGTGAAAATAAAATGGCAAATTATCGTGTTTAAGTATGATTTTTCGTTCAAGTATGATTGTTTCTCGAAAAATAGTGTACCTTTGCACTTGATTTCATTTAATAGCGTACAACAGTATGGCAAAAGTAGGTTACATCTTCATCGCCACTAATGGCGAAGAGTATGCAGAAGACAAGGCTTGGATGCAGCAATACGGCTGTGTACAGGTGATAGAGGAACTGTCCGAACACGAGAGGCTGCGCCCGATGTGGAAGCAGCTCATATCAAGTCTGGAGCGTGGCGACGAGCTGGTGGTGTCGAGGTTCAGCAACGCACTGCGAGGCACCCGCGAGCTGGCTACATTCATAGAATACTGCCGTGTGAAGGTGGTGCGCATTATTTCCATCCAGGACCGCATTGACACGTTTGACGAACTATTTCCCGACACCAAGCCCTCGCAGGTTATCCAGATGTTCGGATCACTGTCAGAGGAATGTGCCGTGCTGCGCAAGGCATCGGCGCACATCATTCATCTGCAACAGAATATCCGACCGCCTAAGAAAACGGAAAGGGCACTGTCGAAGCTGGAACGTGAGAAGAACATCGTGAACATGTACAACGAGGGGCACAGCATTGATGACATCTTCGCCATCAGCGGATTCACAAGCCGAAGTTCCGTGTTCCGCATACTCAACAAGCATGGTGTGACGCTGAACCGTGGGCCGCATAGTGGGCCACTGAAGAAAAGGAATAAAAGAGTGGAATAAAAAATGGAAGATATTAGAAAGGTTTTCACGATTCAATGGGTTGGTCCATTTGAGACTTTTGCGTCTTTGTTCGAGTATTTGAATGACCCAAACACTTGTGATGGTCATTTGTTCAGTTTCTATTACTGTTCGGGCAGCAAAAAGGGTAAAGGACATCCAATAAGCAAAGATGACTATAGGTATTTTGGCCTCCATCGCTCAGGAACTCCAATACATATGAGAGTGGCTCCTTGGCATGAACATTTGAAAAATTTCCGAGAACCATTTTCTTTATGGATAGGTAGCTTTAGCGATTCTATTCAACAGACTCCACAAAATATTGAGGATGTTGAAACAGTTTTCATTTCGACATACAAAGATGTCCTAACAGAGAACACACAAAAGAAAAAGGCAACCCCAAAAGAAAGCATCTGTATCATAAATCTTTGGTATAGGTCTAATGAGAAAAGATGGTTGAATAAGAAACGAGACATTAAGGTCTTCGATGATGTTCTTGTTTATGAGGCAGAAAGCATGACCTATTCCAAAGGTAATTTGTCAATAGTTTAAGTGATGGAAACATTCAAAGACGTTATATCAGGCGACCAACTGGTCTTGGTCGATTTCTTTGCCACATGGTGTCAGCCATGCAAGATGATGCACCCCATCTTGGAGCAGGTGAAGGAAGTGTTGGGTGACAGAATCCGCATCATCAAGGTAGATGTGGACAAGTATGGGGTGACTGCAAGCCAGTATGGCATACAGTCAGTACCAACACTTATGCTGTTCAGACGCGGCGAAGTGCTGTGGAGGACAAGCGGTGTGATGCAGAAATCAGAGTTGTTGGCAACGATTGATACGTTTTTAAGACAAAAGAGCAGAAATGTCAAAATCTAAATTAAAGTCTGTCCTCATGTCCATGGACAAGAGTGAGATAATACAAATGGTATTGGAACTTTATTCTGCACGGAAAGAGGCAAAGGAATATCTTGACTTCTATGCAGAGCCGAATGAGGGCCAGAAGCTGGAAGAGTACAAGCACATCATACGGGAAGAGTTCTATCCGAGCAGGAACAGAGAGCCAAAGACACGCTTCTCAGTGTGCCGCAAGGCATTGTCCGACTTCAAGAAACTGAAGCCTTCGGAAGATTCCGTCGCAGAATTGATGGTGTTCTATATGGAGAACGCCTGTCAGTTCACTTACGACTATGGAGACATGTGGGAGCAATTCTATGATTCTGTTGAGAGTAATTTCGACAAGACATTGCGCCACATCGTGCTTTATGACCTTTGGGACAAGTATGATTCCCGAATCAAGCAATGCCTTCGTTGGGCAAGCCCTTGTGGATGGGGATTTCCTGACGCACTGAATGATATGTATGAGGAAATGAAGGCGCATAATGAGGAACTCCGAAAGAAATACAGGAATTTCAAGATGCCCATCAACGCTGATTAATAAACGAATATACTCAAATGGGGAAACCGAAGAAAAAACATAAGAAGGCGAAACAACTACCCTTAAGCAAAGAAGAGCAGATTTTTCAAGCAGCAAGAGACCTCGCAGCTGAAATTGGCATATCCTATTCTGAGGCATTAGGGTTTACCTTGGGCATAAAGGACGTAACGTATGGTTGGGAAGACGACTATACGGAAGAAGAGTTTCAGGCACTAATTGACCACGCTGCGGGAGACACTGATTATGAGCACACCCTCTATTGAATCATCTACACGAGAGGAACGTCTGGATTACGTTCTGAATGAATGGAGATGTCTGCATAATTGTGAGATATGCGGCAAATGCCATATTCTGAAAGGCAGAAGCGAAGAGCAACTTTATGCCGACTATATAGAGGGCAAGCGGTCGTATATGGATATAACATTGGAAATAAGAAGCAACAGATAATGGTGTCACAGAAATACATATATCCATCATTGTTCCCTGAGGAAGAATTGAATGAGAACATTTCTTCTGAGAAGAAAGAGTATGACCTGACGAGTCTCTTTGAGAGGCTGGCAAAGTCAGACTTCCGTAGCCGTTTCCATCTGTCAAAGAAAGACAGGGAGTATATAATGGAAAAGGGATTGCCAACGATACGCAAACACGCAGAAGACTTCATAGCAAAAAGACTTGCTCCAGCTGTTATACCGAACGACGGCAAGCAGACTCCTATGCGTGGGCATCCTGTTTTCTTGGCTCAACATGCCACTGGCTGTTGTTGCAGGGGCTGCTTCTTCAAGTGGCATCACATCTCAGCAGGCAGGGCACTGACCAAGGAAGAACAGGATTATGCAGTTGCCGTATTGATGGCATGGATTGAAAAACAGATGAATAAAGGATGAAGATAGAAGAAACCATAGTATATGTGATGGTGAAGCGAAATGGCGGCATGACTACCGATCAGATTGCCGATGCCATCAATCGTCATGGGCTGCACCTGAGAAAGGACGGTCAGCCTGTGACAAGCAAGCAGGTGTATGCAACAATCGCCCGTTTTCCTGAAATGTTCACAAAAGAAGCTGGCAGAATCATGTTAATGATATGACGTAACGATATGACAATAGATACAACCAACATGTGCTCACACCTTCAGAAGAAGTTGTTTGAACCAGAAGGTGTGTATTATCCTATATGGCAAGCCATGCAGGATGATGAGACCCTAACGGCTGTGGTACGAAGCAGACAGTTGCACATATACAGAAACGGGAAGAAGATTCTTGTTCTGGCAGGCAAGGCACAACCGAAGATTATAAGGGAAGATAAAATACAAGAGTTAATAACAAGATAATAGAAAGAACTATGAAATCATTTGGACAAAAATCGTGGATGCTTCCACAGCCGGTACTGATTATCGGCACATACGACAAGAACGGCACACCCAATGCCATGAATGCTGCTTGGGCTGGTCAATGGGATGCCAAGGAAATTATGATTTCCATGGGCGCACATGCCACTACTGAGAACCTGAACAACTGCCCGGACTTCACCGTGGCGTTTGCTACAAAGCAGACCATGGTGGCAGCAGATTTCGTAGGCATCGTATCTGCCAAGAACGATGCGGATAAGATGGCGAAGACTGGTTGGAACGTCGAGAAGGCAGAGAATGTCAATGCTCCCGTCTTCACCAACTTCCCCATGACCTTGGAATGCCGCATAAAGGAGAAAATCGATGAGTCACCAGAAGGTTATTATATCGTGGCAGAGATAGTGAACATTCTGGTAGATGAAAAGTTTCTTGCCGATGATGGCAAGCCCGATGTGGAAAAGATGCAGCTCATCACCTACGACCCTGTCCATCACGGGTACGTCGCCTTGGGGCAGCGTGTGGGCAATGCATTTGCAGACGGCAAGCAGTTGAAATAAGACTGAAGTTTAATAATTATTGTTGTCCGCTAAAACTTCGTCCCTCGCGTGCACGTGTATGCATGCACATGCAAGCCTCGAAAAATAACAAATTTGGCTGGCTCCTGTTTGAGGAGTCAGCCCTTTTTGGTAACTTTGCAGCGACTAAACAAACATCATTACCAAAACATGGGCAAAGGTACACATTTTCTCGGTCAGCCGATACTAAATCAGCTACTTAATTACTTCAACAAGCAAAAAATCCTTCAGACGAGCCGCGAAATGGGCGGTGAGCGTTATGTGAAGTCATTCAACGCATGGTGTCACCTTACAGTGATGCTCTATGCCGTCATTATGCGCTTCGACTCTCTGCGTGAAATCACTTCTGCTACAATGATGGAGTGGCGCAAGCTGGCTCATCTGGGCATAAAAGACCTCCCGCGTCGTAGTACACTCTCTGATGCTAATGCCAGGCGCTCGCACGAGATCTTCGGCAAGATTTATCAGGGGCTCTACCAGACGTACAGGGACAAACTTTCATCGGACAGCCCCTCCGGCAAGATACCCAAGTGGATGAAGAAGCTACAGATTATCGATTCTACGACCATCAGCCTCTTCTCTAACCTCGTATTCAAGGGCGTGGGACGCAATCCCAAGACAGGAAAGAAGAAAGGCGGTATAAAGGTGCATACGTGCATCCATGGCAATGAGGGCGTACCTTGTGACGTTGAGTTCACTTCTGCGGCCACACATGACCATTTCATGCTTTGCCCTGGAAAACTGAACGAGGGTGACATCCTTGCCATTGACAGGGCTTATATTGACTATGCCAAATTCGAGGAAATGACGCAACGCGGCGTAATTTATGTGACCAAGATGAAGCAGAACCTGACATATGAGGTCACAAAGAGCACCTGGTACATGAATGAGAAGGGACTTATGCAGTGGAAGGAGGAATTTGTCACCTTCCGCAAGGAGGTCAAGAGCAAGAATGAGGATACTGAAGAAACAGAGAAGAAAACAATAGAACATCATGCCCGTATCGTCACCTACATCGATGAAAAGAAGAAGGGGGCAGCAAAACTTATACGGCTGCTGACAAACGATCTTGAGACTGAATACGAGGAAATCGTGGACATTTACAAGGCCAGATGGGCCATAGAGTCGCTCTTCAAAACAGATAAAGCAGAATTTTCCCCTTAGATACTTCTACGGGGAGAGCGCCAATGCCATAAAGATACAGGTATGGGTTACTCTCATCGCCAATCTGCTCATTACGTTGCTACAAAAGGGTGTCAGCCGATCATGGAGCTTCTCAGGGCTTGCCACCATCGTTAGGATTATGCTTATGTACTACATTGACGTGCATGGATTCCTTGAGCATCCCGAAAAAGACTGGGAGGAGTCATTGTCTGCCATGATGGAAAGTCCGCCAGAGGCAGTTGAAACAGAAAAATAGCCCTCACACATACGCACATGAGGGCTTGGAATAGGTGTTTTTGTTTGAATTCATTGAACGACAATGGCTTCAAACTGACTTTTCATGTTTAGCGGACAACAATATTTAATAATCATCAATAAAAAATGGAAATAATGAAGATAAGAATAATAAAGTGCTTACTTGTTTTTTGCTTTGCATTGATTTCGTATAATGCATATTCTCAACATAGATACTATTGTGAGGTAAAAGGTATTGAGAAGGAATTGTCATCAGGTCTAAAATCATCTTCGATTTTGGTACTAAAGCCTCATACAATATATGGGGTGACCTCAGCAGCAAATTGAAATTTGTCGATGACAAAGGAGAGGAAATTAAATTCAACAGTATGGTCGATGCCGCCAACTATATGGTTGAAAGGGGATGGATTTTTGCACAAGCATATTCTTCTGTTTACGGTGGACATTCAGTTATACATTGGATTTTTTATAAGGATGCGGAGAATATGGAGAAAGCCAGAGAAGGCATTATGATAGGGTGTCCAGTTAACCGTTCCAAATTCAGATAGCTTTTCTGAATATCTTGGTTCGTTCTTTAACCCAGTTTGTGGACATGTTCTTGGTTGCCCAAGAATCAACGTCCTTAAGTTTAACATTCACTAAGCGCTCTTTGAAATCAAATGTATCAGTAACAGATTTGTTCACGAGTTTTGGGTATAGTGGAATCAATAGAACAAATGGAGTAATGCCATACAATTTGTTAGGCGATTTTTTCATTTTGAAGATTCCAAAGTCGGACTCAATGATGTCAGATGAGATGTTGTCATTCTGTACATCATCAACCAGCAAAGCCTCTTCTTTCTTGAAGTAGTCAAGCATCCTGATGCCTAGCATGGCTCTGCGGTTGTTGGCGTTGCCAATGACATTCCTGATGATAAAATGTTTGCATTCATTGCATGTAGCAATATTGAAGCCTTTGGTCTTGCAGATTTCCTCTACATGTCTTACGGCATCAACGGCTACAACAAGTTCATCAAGCAGTTCTTTATTCTCAGGAACGAAGGAGTATGCCTCTTGCTTCTCCTTAGGTAGAATGCTATATGCATGGAGCATGTGCTGTCCCCAGTCAACCCATGACGACATGTTCATGAATCTGGCGATGGTTCTCATGTTAGGAGGTAGCAGGAAAGCCTTGTCTGTAAGGTGATATTGCAGTCTTACCTCACCTAGAATTTTGGTAAATGCAATGAAATCAGCCTGTTTGCCATACACCTTCTTCAAGATTGTGCCCATGGCATGACTGATGTCAATGTGCTGGGCAATACCCGATTTTACAACTCCATTCGTAAGGTTGTGCGCCTGGTCATTGACAATATACTCAGGACAGCTGCCAGCTTCCCTGGCAGACTCATCAATCTCACGTTTGATGTCATCACCATTGAAGACTTTGCCAACCTTCATGCCGACAACCGTAACATCCTCATGCTTCACAGGCTCACCTTTATGACGAGCAGGAATACCAAGCAGAAGGAGTAGTTTCTCGCTGTTGATGAATATGCTTTCATCCACAACAACTGCATACTTACCTCCCCTGCATGGAGTACGGTCATTCTCGTAAACGGACAACCCCAGTTTCTTCATCCAGTTCTCTACTGTGTTGTAACATGGAACCTTTCCGCACTTGCCTTCAAACACCTCGCCGAAGATTTCCAAAATCTTAACCACGGTACGAAGACCGCAATTTGTACGAGTGTATATCAGTATGCACAGTTTGATTACAAGGAGTGAATATCTATGTCCGGGAACAGCGTCGAAAGTAATTCGCTCTGCTCTTTGGTCAAGGTTATCGTCGTGACGTCTTTTTTTTTGAGTTCAGCCTTAGTCTGTTTAAGATCATCCTTGGCTTTCTTGAGTTTACCTTTGGTTTGCTCATGTTGCTTACCAGACTTCTTGAGTTCTGACTTCAGGGACTTGATCTCTTCACGAAGACGTTTCAACTCCTCTTCTGGAGTCTCTTTACGAGATGTTGATTCTGACTTTTTCATTATTTTTAGATGATTGTATTTCTATACAAAGTTACTAAAAATCAATGAGATACACAAATTTTCAAAGAACTATTTCTGTTACTGAAACGTTAAAAACCAAAGCATTAAATTAACATTTCAAACAGGGCTAATCCAGTGCGTTTTTAGTACGACAAACTGGACACCCTAGCATTATGACTAAAACTGAATATAAAAAGAAATAAGATATATTGTTCCTTTGCCCTTAATGTGAAGGTATTACGGCACAGCAAAAGGACGAAGGAATGTTCTTCTCCCACTGCCCTGAACAGCGCACAGCAATACGCACTGCCTAATGAGGAAATTCAGATGGAAGCGGAAGATAGGGTACAATACGGCGACAAAGGCAAGCCGTAGTGTTCTCTATGAAATATATGCAGAGTTGCTCATCTGTCTCTGCGGAAATCATTTCGTCTCTCTCCGCCGAACAAAGCTCTGAGCACACCGCCCAAAGCTCTGAACACGAAGTAGCAAACGATGATTGCAACAATATCGTCCATAAGCATTTCCTGTTTTATGGGTTATACACTATTATGAAGATTCAATATGTCCAATCCCTGCCGCTTGGCCTTTCTGATGGTGTAGAACGTGCCGCCCTTTGGATTGCCATCGAAGTAGGCAATGAGCCGTGAACTACGGTTGACCATGTAGTCGTTGCGCCTCAGAAGGCAGCCGTTGTAGTATCGCTCGCTCAATACGACCACATCATCCACGATGCGTAGGATGGCATCGTACTTGGCTTGCGCTTCCTTGCTCCACCTGTCAGACTGACCACGGAACGGCACAACGGCTATCACCTGCAAGTCCTTCAACTCGCTTTGCAACGAAAGGGCGGCTTCTGCCGCCAGCAGGTCAAATCCCATTGCCATGCCACAATAGAAACACCGGAAGCCGTCGGCATACGCCTTGGCTATCTCCGATTTCAAACATTGCTTCAACTCCCTCCGCTTGGCGAAGGGTACGCTGCGGTGTCCGCTGAAGCATACGGACACTGCTTTGTCGTACTTTGTCATACTTTACCTTACTTTATAATGCGTGCGTGCGAGGAACATACCGCCAATGACACATGCACCGAGACTTTCGAGTTGGTTGGCATACTTGGCGAAACTGAGTCCCTTGGTTATCACATCGTCAAAGACCAACACCATCTTGTTGTCAAAGAACGGCTCATCAAACTCAACGACATTCGCCTTGCGGACTTCATCCTCGTTTTTGCGGTTTTCGTGGATGGTCTTGCGCTCTCCGCATACCCTTACGTGCTCGTAGCCGTTTTCAGCTCCTGTCAGTTCGCAAACCCTGTGGCAGAAAGCCTTGTAGCGGAGTTCGTTGCTCTCGCTTGTGGATGCCGGAACGGGGGCAAAGACGATGTTCACGCAACCCTTGCCGTAGAGTGTCAGCATATTCTCTGCGGTGCGCTGCGCCACTTCCTCGTAGGCTCTTCCGTCCTTGAAGTCGAACACTAATTGTCTGTCGGCAATCTCCTTCTCACCCACATTGCGGATGCGTGCGGGATAGTATTTGCAGAACCAAGTCTGTGGCTTGTCTAACTGCTTTTGGATTTGATAGTCATTCTTGTGTGCCATTGCTCTGATGTTTTTTTCTTCCCTCTGTTTGGAGGATTTTCCTGCCTGCCCAAGGGATATTTTTTGCTTTTCAAGAGTGATGGCGGTCAATAAGCCAAATCGGGGGCGAAAAATACGCTCTGCGAGCAGAGGAAGATTTTTCGGTCAGTGCAATGGACGATTTGGTGTTTGGACAACCGCCAGCATTACCTTTGCAAAACAATATCCACAGCGGCAAGGCAGGCGAAAAGAAATCTTTTACATACAAAAGAAAACTGGGCGGGATGGCGTGGGGCGATGCTGTATATGGGTATGGACGATAGTTGATATAATGGGAAAAAGGAATTTGTTTGAAAGTGTAGGACAACAGCCTTATATCAGTAAAGATACAGTTTGACAAATGATAATACTTGTCTTATATTAGGTTTGGATTGTATTCGATAAAAGTAGTAACGACTACGAGTAGTATAATAGTAGTATAGTATTTACTACCATACTACGGTTAGTATAGTATATAGAAGAGATAGCGGTATCATCGTCTGTCCGGCGATGATACCGCGCGGCACTCATGTGTCATGCCGCTTTAGGTATTCCATCATTGCCTCGTTGACAATATCACGCAAGGACATCCCTTTCTTTATGGCGAGGTATTTCATCCTCGTGTGGATGCTCTTGTTGATAAGGAAGTTGCAATGCACTGGCACTTCGGTAGTTTCAGAAACAGATACAGGTGGGGATGATGCCGTTTCTGTAGCGACATGTTCCTTACTTGGCTTCTTGGTGGAAGAAAGGAGGCCGTTGAGACCGCCTTTCATTCCCTCTTTCAACATACTGCTCTTTCTCATGGTTATGCTATTTTAGGTTAATCACTTCTTTTGCCAAAGACATGTAATCATTGGCACCATTGGACTTTGGGTTATACTCAAAGATGGTCTTGCCGTTGACGGGTGCTTCTGCCAAAGCGACATTGTCACGGATGACGGTCTTGAAGACTTTCTCGTGAAAACTGTCATTGACGATTTCACTCACGCTACGGTTCAAGGTCTTGCGGCGGTCGAACTGGGTGATGACGATGCCGCCCACTTTCAGGTTAGGATTGAGACGTTCCTGAACGATGCGGATGATGTCCATCAGCTTTGCCATGCCTCTCATGGCAAGGTATTGCGCTTGAACAGGGATGATGATGTAGTCGGCTGCGGTGAGGGAGTTCAAGGTCAACAAGCTCAAGGATGGTGGGCAGTCAATGATGACGTAATCGAAATGCTCTTTGGCGATGGCTTTGGTGATAAGTCCCTTCAAGATAAGTTCTCGTCCTGGCTCGCTGATAAGCTCTGACTCAGCCGCTGAAAGGTCAAGGCAAGAAGGAACAACCGTGATGCCATTATTCAACTTGACCAACGGCAAAGGGTACTGTCCGCACATTGCGCCATAGACGGTTTGCTCTTCCTCGATGGACAATCCCAAGGCTTCCGTGAGGTTGGCTTGTCCGTCCATGTCAATAGCCAAGACGTACTTCTTACTCAGTTGCAGGGCTGCTGCAAGGTTAACTGCGGTCGTGCTCTTCCCTACACCGCCTTTGTGATTTAATACTGCTATTATCTGTGTCATAACGTGATACTACTATTAGTGAATACTACTTTACTATTCTGCTACTGATGGTACATACTAACCATAGTAAAAGCGGATTTACTACAATTAGTACGTACTACTCTCAGTTGATACCCTCAGAAGGGCAGGTCTTCGCTCTTGTCCTGCGGTGCATCGGCTGGCGGTTCGGGTGCATCACCTTCTGCCTTGGCTGCCTTGCGTGCCTTTGTTGCAGGTGTGTCAGCAGCATCTGCATTTTGACCGTTGTCAAAAGCCTTGCCTGCATTGACAAAGGCGATGGAGTCAGCGATGATGCTATGCTGAATGTGGTTCTCTCCGTTGCGGTCTGTCCAAATGGAAGAGGTCAACGTACCCTCCACAAGCACCATGCGACCCTTTGTGAGGTATTCAGCCAAGCGGATATGGTTCTCCTTGCTGCTCTTCACCCTTACCCAAGTGGTGATTTGCTTGCCCTTGCTGTAGTCGTCCACAGCGATGTCAACAGCCATGAATGTTCCGTGTGTTCCTGTGATGACGCGGCAATCCTTTGCTCCGATGCGTCCGATAGTGTGAGTGTAAATCATAATGTAAAAATGTTATAGTGGCAAGTTTGTGGGGCTTGCCGTTACCTTGGTTATTTAAATGACTTTTCTTTTTGATTGAACATAAGCTATTGCTTCATTCATAATTTCTGCTCGTGACCTACTCTTGTTATCTTGCATCCACTCATCAATTTCAGATTTGAGGAACATGATGCGTTTTCCTCTCTTATGAAATGGTATTTGTTTGTTGCTTGTCCAACAATAGATTGTGTGTTCAACTGGATGGGTTGGGAGATACTCCCTCAGTTCGGAAACACTTAGCCATTCCAATCCCTTTTCGGGCTGAATTTGAGTCATTAGTGCAGAAAACTTTTCTTCTAAAATCTCCAGCTTGTTTATTACTAATGACAAAGCTGATGGCAAGTCATTAAAACTCAATATTTGCTTTTCCATATCAATATATGTGTGGCAAGTTGGTGAGGCTTGCCGTTACCTTGTTATTAATATCCTTTCTTCGTCTGCCTTGTATTGGCGACAAAAGACTTGTTGCTGCCTGTGAGACTGATAGAACCACAATTAACAAACTCTCCGTCAGAATAGACCCTGTACTTCTGTCCGCTTACCTTATGCTTCTGCTTGATGCGCTCTCGCATCCATCTCTTGGCTGCGGTCAATGAGCAAAAGGTCTCGCTCTCCTTGGTGGTCTCGTCATATACGATGCACTGTGTCATACCTGCTTCTCCTTCATCCATGCTCCGATACTTGACGAAACATAGTCCAACTGACCACCAAAGATGTCGCTTGCCTCTATGTCGTATTGTCCATCCCTCACTTCCTTGTCCTCTCCGAGAAGCGAAAGGTTTCCGTCAGCATCCAAACGTGCCGCATCTATGACGATGTCACGAGGCTCGTCAAAGAGATAACCTGCCACGATGGGCTGCTCTCCCTCGAAATGCACCTCAAAGCCTCCGTCCACCTCCGTGCCGTACTTGCGAAGAGCCGCTTTCAGCTCGTCCTGCTCCCGGTGCTTCAATGCCTGGAGTTGTCCGTGAATGGTGAGGTCTTTCAGTTCTGTCTCCCGTTGGGTGTGGGTTGCCTCGCCGGTCTTGCGGTCGATGTCGTACTTGTGGTAAACCACTGGGATATGGTCTGCTGATGTGGCAAACCATGTGATGTTATTCACTGAGAAGCCCAGTCTGGTGAGAAACTCCTCGATGTCTGAGCCGATAAGATAGTCGGCTACGTCAAGATACTCGATGCGTGCGTCAGCATCATGCAGGATGATAATCTTCATTGCCTTTTCTATTATTTTTGTGATACAAATAAGTTTGTCGCCCATTTCGCTGGACTTGTTTTTTAACTACGTTGAAGAAACTTACGCTCAGCATAGTGAATAAATTCCCTCTGCGTTCGCTTAACCGTTTCTTTCTTCCCTCCTTTCGAGACCTTTCAGCCTGTGGAGGGATATTTTCTGCTCCCACAAGCCGCAAGAAAAGACATAAAGACAAATTATGTGTGAAGAATACGCTTTTCCGAGGAAAAGGAAGATTGTTCACAGTCACAAGACCTCAAGCAGAATTTGACGATTGTCTCAGACGCGGCTAACTTTGCAGGAAATATGCCTACCACTGCGCTGATTGGAAGAAGATCATTGATATTGGCTGCAAGAGGAATGATGTGTTATATATAAAGAGGTAAGAAGAAAGATTGAAACAGTAAGGGTGGGCAGTGAAGTGTTTGCAGGTCTGCTGTACCGACATAAAGCGAGTGTGTTGGCTGACCGGGATGCAAGTCATCAAAGCTTCAGCCTTGATAGCTTGTAGTACGGACAGACAATTCTCTCGCGTCGGTACTTCGGCATACTGTCAGCTTTGGCTAGTAGCAACGTGTTGCCATCAGCCAAAGGTGTCTGTATGACGACAGACCATGTAACGCTTCGCTAAGGTGTGGGGCGTAGCAGTATAATTAAGAGGTAGATAGTAACGTATATCAGGTAAGAAGAGACAGTTGCGTAACGGACAAATCGGGCACTCTTGTCAGCATGACAAATGTGCCTTGTCCTTGCCGCAGGACACTGAGGCATATTGGACGTAGCAGACATGTCTGCCACATTCAATATGCCTGAGTGGACAAGAACTGCCTCCTGTATAGCAGAAGAGAAATTGTAAAACAGTTGATTAGTGGTAAAGGTGGTATGGGTGGGCAGGCAGAATGGCATTACACGGACATTGCCGAAGCCCGATAATGGGACAGCCAGACAGCAATAAAGGCAGTTATCAGAAGTGGCAGTTTCTGATAGTGCCATTGTTGCCTGCCTGTCACATGGGCATTCGTGCGGTGTCCGTACAGTAATGCCGTTCTGAAGGTGTGGGGCGAAGCGGTACAACACACTTGGACGGACACACCGATTATAGCAGAAGATATTTTGCAGTCAAAGAGAAGAAGAACAGTAAAGCAGGCGTGGGTGGGTAGTGAAGCTGTCGCAAGATTGACGGTCTGAATATCAAGGCGAGTGGATAGCCAGTAAAGGACACAATTATCAGAAGCCTCGGCTTCGGCATCTTGTGGCATAGATGGCAGTCCTCTCGCGTTCAGACCTTGGCATACTGTCTTTCTTGGCTAATAGCGACCTTGTTGCCATCAGCCGGGAATGTCTGTATGCCAACAATCTTGGTGACGCTTCGCTTATGGAGAGGGACGAAGTGGTTAGGATAAAGGAAGACGGCATCGCCGATATAACCAATAACAGAACACGGTTGTTATTAGAGAAGATTATCACACGCTATAACAGCAGATTGATGTCCCTGAATAAAACAAAAGCGACCCGAAGGTCGCCTTGTTATGGAGAGGAAAGGCTATTTCTTGCCTTTCTTGGTTGCTGGCTTGGCCGGCTCTTCCGCAGGAGTCTCCTCCTTGTCGGGACACTCGTAGAACTTGGTTGCAACCATGATGATTCTGGAGTGCTTCACGCCATCCTTGTCTGTCCACTCCTCTGGCTTGAAGAAACCCTCGACGGTGAGCAACGTGCCCTTGGTGAGCTTGTCGAATGATTCGGTGTGCTCGTTCTTGCGCCATGCCTCCATATTCATGAAAGCCGATACGCGGTTGGTTTCCTCGCCGTTCTTCTCCTGACGGCCTACTGCCAATGAGAAGCGTGCTACGCTGGCGTTTGCGAACTGACGGATTTCTGCATCCTTACCTACGAAACCTGAAACTGTGAAGTTGTTCTCGATCTTTTTCATTTTGAATTGAATTTAAAAGTGAAACTTAATTTTTACATGCATTCAAAAGCAGGGATGTGGCACCATGTGGGAAGCACCATGAAAATCGTTCGCAATACTCTTTTTGTCGTTGGCGGTAAGGGAGAAAAAGGAAGATTACGCACTATTTTATTGGTCATAGCGATAGCGGCCACACAAGAAGGAGGAAGTCCTTCGCAGCATCACGCTACCTTTGCATGGTAAAAATAAGTGGCTTTCAAATAGCTCAATTCAGAAAAAGACGGGGCCAAACAATGGAACAAAGGTTGTAAGCAAGGAGGCAATCCGTATGCAACAGACAGGGGCACTGCTATGGCGGTATGCCTGGAGAAACGAAGCGGGAAATCCGACCTTATAGCTGTATCAGCAGAAGATGGAGGAGCATGAACAATTATGCACAACGAACGACAAGCCAAAGGGTCAGCTTACCAATAGAGGCATCAAGCCAAAGGAGGACTGACATCAGAGGATTGGCGATAGCACTGTCATCATGCCAAAGCCAAGTTCTGTGTCCGACAAGGAAGAGTCGCAAAAGACAGACGAGTAAAACCAAAAGGCGAAATAACCATTCCTATAACAAGGTGACGGGTCGCTTAAATGGCGAAGGGACTCTGGCGACGTGTCGCTATACAGGTGTCGAAGCATCGCTTCTATAACAGGACTGGAGCAAGTGAGCAAACCGCACAACTTGCTCCCAAGATATTTCAGTTACAACAGCCATAACCTCATTGGAGGATTCTCCTAAAAGAGTTTTTGCAGTCAAAGGAAGAAAGAGTCTGCGTGCAAACCACATAGCCAACAGACTCTTTCTCTTGATTATTCACAGATGACAACGTCATCCTTGTATTCCGTCACTTCCTTGCCGTTGATGAGCTGTACAATGACCTCACAACCCAAGTCCTCGACAATCGTTCCCTCTGTCTGACCTCTTCGGGGATAAAGCAAGGTGCAGAAGCACCCTACAACGCCGTCCAACTGCTCCATGTCTATCGTTGCCATATCCGTTCCTCCTTGTTAGCCGAATGTGATTGGATTGATGCAGAAATTCGTGTCCTCTGCCTCATACTCGTATTCATTGATGAAGTCAATCATCTTCTGTTCGCTTCTTCCGTCCTGTGAGACACCAGTCTTCTCACACCACAACTTGATGGCATCGCCAAAGGTGGAGTAAGCACCCTCACAATCCTCAAAGAGTTCTCCGTAGGCAGTGACGTAGCACTCTTCGGGGAAGAAGTCGTTCTCATCGTGCGTATAGAAGATGTCGCAACCTGGCTCAATCTCTCGCCAACTGATTGAAAGTTCATCGCCAAGTGCCTTGTTCACCTCCTCAAAGAACAAGTCGCAGGAAGACCAAGCACTTTCGGTGTCAAAGGACAAGAGGGCATAATCGTCTTCCACGTTCTCCTCATACTCTGCCCAATAGATGTGTCCTCTCACCGAGATGCCTTTCTTCTCGTAGTCAATATCATAGTGTTCTGCCAAGAGATACAGATACACATTCTTACTGTTCACCTCCAACTCTTGGAGTGTGTTCCAAAGGTCTGCCACGGCTTTGCGTGAGCCTGTCACCTTGTACTGAGTGTCGCAAATGTTAGCCATAAGATAAATTTTTTATTTTCTTCCCTTATGTAGAACCAACTACCATCGGGATTGATTAAAGAATTATGTTGCCACAAAAGGTGTTATGGCTCATCAATGCAAGGTTTTGCCGTCAAATACTACCTCTGACGCAATCAGAGCGTGGAGATTTTACGAACAAACCACAGGCACCGACCTTGCAGGATGAACGCCATGACAGGTACCTTTGCAACACAATTCTTATCAAAACCCGAAGGGGTGGTACATGGCAGACTGCATGGTACAGCAGTGTGAAGTGACGTTATAGGTGGAGATAAGGCTATAAGAGGTTTTTGCAGTCAAAGGAGAAAAGAGTCCACAAAGTGCAGTATCTACAGGACAAAAAACACTTTAGTTTACCTTGGTTAGCTCTTATATATATGCTAACCTAAAGTAAACTGTATATATGTCCGTCTAAAACCCGAAAACCGTACGGATCAGCTTACGTCAGAAACAGAAGTATAGAACCATAGAAGTGATTCAAGAAGTCTTTCTTCCTTTGACTGCAAAATATTATCTTTGCACGAATCATAATGGCCCTGTAGGATTTAATATAATTTAACGCTCTTTATTGAATGCAAGGAAGAATAGCTTCAATATGCTGAATATCAGCAGTATATCATTGTATTGACCCTTAATCTGTAGAAAAGGATGTTATCATACAAAGTAATATCCATTTGTACTTTTACTATATGGTTTTATACTTACATTTGCATATCATTTGTACCTTACTAACAGCAACTAACTGATTATCAATATACTTTATATTCGAAAAAAGAGAGATAAAAAGTAAATTTGAATCACTCAAAGGAGCTTTCAATAAATCTTCTGATTATTCATCAATACAAACCATAGATAAAGAAGAAGAAGTTAGCGAAATTGAAAGTTCTGGTTCTCTTTACTCCAATGATGAAATAAGGCAAATTGACAGTTTAAATCAAGCTTCTAGAATCCGAGAAAAGGAATTGGAACAACAAATAAAAGGATTTCCTACTATAGATGAATCAAGTCAAATAGAAACTAGAAAGGCTCCTGAAAAATCCAAGATGCAAGAAGAAATGGAGCTTTTTAAAATGCAAATGGCTTATATAGATTCATTGCAAAATCCACGTCCTAGAACACCTCAAAAAAAACAGGATGAAAAGCCAAAAGAAAAGGCTATAGAAGTTGTAAAAGCGAAAAATCCCGCAGAAGTATATTTTAATACTGTAGGGAAAGAACAAAAAACTTCACTAATCACAGCTATATTAGATGAAACTCTAAAAGTAACAGATGGTAGCCGAGTACGCATACGGCTTCTAGATGATATAATGATTAATGACGCTCTTTTAACTAAAGGCACTTACCTATATGGGAATGTATCTGGCTTTAAAGCCCAAAGAGTACACATTAATATTTCCTCTATAATGGTTGATGGCAAACAAATGAAAGTAGATTTATCCGTATATGATAATGACGGACAAGAAGGTTTCTTTGTTCCTTCATCAGCTTTTAGAGATTTGAGTAAAGATGTTGGAGCGCAAATAGGAAGCCAAACTATACAAATGAACAGCCAATCAGAAGGAGTAGAACAATTCGCTTTAGGTGCTTTACAAGATGCTTACCGTAGTACAACCCAAGCTCTTTCCAAAAACATCAAAAAAAACAAAGCCAAATTAAAATATAACACACAAGTTTTTTTAGTAAACAACAAAGATAAAGAACAATAATATGAGAAAGATTTTTATTGCATTATGCACAATGGTTTCTGTTATTACAGGAAATGCACAGAACACCCCTATTGGAGAAAACATCGAGCTTGCAGGTGAAAACCCAGAAGAACTAAAGGTTATATACGTCAACAAAGATGTTTCAACGCATTTTATAGCTATGGAAGATATAAAATATGTTGATATATCAGTCAATGATATTGTTGGCGATATTCCTACTGGTAACTCTCTTAGAATAAAACCCACAAAAGAAGGAGCTAGTGGAGTTATCACCATTGTTACAGAAAGATTTTTCGTACAATATATGCTAGTATATAGTAGCGATTTAGCAAAAGCATACACTCGCTTTAATATCCCTTATGCTGATTTACGTAGCTATATGAATCCAGAAGTGAACTTAACCAAAGCACAAATGTATGATTACGCACATAGAATGTTTATTTCAAAAAATAAATTCTATGATGTTTCCAGTAAAAGTAACCTAATGAAAATTGTACTAAACAATATCTACACATTAGATAAGTATTTCTTTATTGATATTTCTATGATTAATAAAACAAAAATACGATATGATATAGACCAAATACGCTTCAAAATAGAAGATAAAAAACAAACAAAGGCTACTAATTTTCAATCTATAGAAATACTTCCATTGATGCAAGTTAATAAGAATCTTGTTTTCAAGAAGAACTATCGAAATATTTTTGTCTTTGAAAAATTTACTTTCCCAGACGAAAAAGTTCTTACCATAGAAATATCTGAAAAACAGATTTCAGGACGTACTATAACATTAAGAATTGATTATGCAGACATTCTTCATGCAGATGCTTTTACTGAATAAAATTTTACGATTATGAAAAGAATAGCATTTCTTGTTATCACCTTATTTTTTTCCCTAAAGTCAATGGCTGGTGATGGTGATAAGTTTTTTAATATTTCAGGAGGTTGGCAATGGAAAAATACCGTCAATGCAGTTGTAGGGCTAGAGTTTGAAGGTAAATATCACAATGCTTATGAACTATATATTGATTTAGCTACAGCATATGATAAATGCCCGGTATGTAATAAGGTATGCTCTGATAGTTTCTGGAGCTATAAAACATTCGGCATAGGTGCAGCATATAAACCTACAATCTCACGAGGCAAAAACAGTAATTTAAGATGGAGGTTTGGAGCAGATTTAGGAACTAACAGAAAAGGGTTTCAGGCTTCCATTGATATAGGTTTAGAATATAGCTATTCATTTAGAAATGGAATGCAAGTTTTTGTAATGCAAAAAAATGATTTTGTATTTTGGACACGTGACCATTTCCGAAATGGATTATTAGTAGGTGTCAAATTTCCAATAAATAAATAAGTATGAAAAAAATATATATAATTCTATTATCCATTATAGGGGTAATATCATCATGTACAAAACACGAAGATATTATAGACACATCATTACAGCCGGGTAGTATCTTATGTAGTGATGGAAGTATAGTGCATCCCTCGCTTTTTTCACCCAGTGAAAAAGAAGCCATTGGAGTTGTATTTTGGTGTAATGATGGGAATAATCCAAATATAAAAGAAACCGCTTATGCCGTTTCATTAGAAGATTTAGAAGAAAATCCTTTAATAGACACAGACGAGGATATAGCTAATGTTTCGGAAGATGAAAACAGCTTTGATGGAGCAGCTAATACTGCCGCAATAATGAACTTTGCTATAAAGGATAGTTTAGCTTATCCAGCAGCTCAAAAAGCTATAGAATATGCGCCAAAAGGTGTTACAGGTTGGTTTATTGGCTCTATCGCACAAAACAAAGCAATCTCTAATAATCTTGAAAAGGTATATTCTTCTTTCTCAATCATTGGAGGAACGCACTTTGATGGTTGGTACTGGAGTTCTACAGAAGATGGAGCAGGAAAAGATACTCCTAAAGTGTTTGCACTAATCTCTTCATTAACAAAAGGAAGAGCAACCAGTACAAGCAAAAGAAATTCATTTAAAATCAGACCTATTATAGCAATAAGATAATCATGAAAAAGAAAATAATTATACTAGCAGCCTTCGTTATTACATTTTTTACCGCATGTACTTCAACGCATATGATAACTTTCAGTAACGCTGAACTAAGCGACAAAGAAAAAGACATGATAGAAAATAATAGCAACTATTCAACCGCTTCAATAGTTGGTGGAAGTGCAAAATTAGTTAAGGAAGAAAGAGATAAAGCTATCCAAGAAAAGATAGAAGCTAGAAGAAATAAACTAAAAGCTATTGATGGCTTATCAATCTCCAGCTATAAGGATAAAAATGGAAAAGAACAGTTTAAAGCAACAGCTCAAAGTGAAATCTTATTCAAATTTGATTCATATGAATTAAATGAAGAAGCTCAAAAAATGCTTTCTAACCTATGTAATATCATTACTGAAATACCCAATACTAAGATTAAAATAATTGGGCATACAGACAATATAGGAGAAAAACAATACAATATCATACTTTCTAAAAATAGAGCAGCAGCAGTAGGGAATTACCTTAGAACCGCTGGTATAGAAACAAACAACATAACAGAAGATGGGAAAGGATATAGCGAACCCATTGCAGACAATACAAGTGAAGCTGGGCGTGCTAAAAATAGGAGAGTAGAAATATTTATCACAAATGATGAATATTAAAAAGAGAGATTGCTATTAATAAAGACCGGGAGGTAAAACTCTCGGTCTTTGTTTTATAATCTGAAAAGAAATTGATACCGAATTATCGTCCCTGGTACCCTGAAGCTGTCTCTTATACACATCTCCGAGCCCACGAGACTCGACGTCATCT
>ENA-OZAF01000058-OZAF01000058.1-human-gut-metagenome-genome-assembly--contig:-NODE-58-length-57163-cov-7.330672_pt1 | contig 57163 bp, 48 predicted proteins | sample MGYA00244207_ERZ653498 | MGnify/ENA primary metagenome ERZ653498 (study PRJEB26926, sample SAMN06165156) | human gut metagenome | biome: ENVO:00009003; feature: ENVO:2100002; material: ENVO:00002003... | reverse complement strand
TTCACAAATCTTATATCAGTTTTTTGAGTTTACACAAAACTTGAAACGGTCTCTTATATGATAGCTTAGTTTTCACCCTGTAATGCTGCAAAACCTTCCTCGCCGGTTCTGACCTTGATTACATTTTCCACATCATATACGAAAATCTTACCATCGCCGATGTTTCCGGTGTAAAGCGCTTTCTTTGCAGCATCCACAACAGCAGCAACCGGAACAGCGCTTACGATAACTTCAACCTTAACCTTTGGAAGAAGAACAACATCTACCTCTGTACCACGGTACATCTTAGCAGCACCCTTCTGAACACCGCATCCAAGTACCTGTGTTACGGTAATACCGGACACACCGATATTATTTAAGGCAACCTTCAAATCGTCAAACTTGTTCTGCTTGCAGAGGATGGTAATCTTGGATAATTTAGGTGTTGTTCCGTCTGCAGGAGCAGCAGTCTTGTATTCAACCGGAACCGCCTCAGCCGGTGTGGCAGGAGCGGAAGGAGTAGGAGCTGCAACAGGAGCAGCAGAATCTGCAAAGCTTCCTAAGAATACGCTTCTTTCCGGTGAAGACATAAAGTCTGAATATGCATTTGCAAGGTTGTGCTCTGTGCTGTCCAAACCAAGTACCTCTTCTTCTTCTGAAACACGGAGACCGACTGTATGCTTGATAACCTGGAATACAATAACCATGGTAACGGTTACCCATGCAATTACGCAAATCATACCAAGTGCCTGCACACCCAGTAAGTGGGCACCGCCGCCGGTAAATAATCCCTTCCATTCGGTTCCGGCACCGTCTGAGAACAAGCCGACACAGAGTGTACCAAGAGCACCGTTCATACCGTGGACACCAACGGCACCAACCGGGTCATCTACCTTTAATACCTTATCAACAAATTCAATACCGAATACAACTACAAATCCGGAAAGGATACCGATGATGGCTGCTGAGGTTGGAGATACCGTATCACAGCCAGCTGTGATGGCAACCAGACCTGCAAGAGAACCGTTTAATGTCATGGAAACATCCGGTTTCTTGTAACGAATCCATGTGATAATCATAACGGTAACAGTAGCTACGGCAGCAGCAAGGTTTGTGGTTACAAAAATCTTACCGGCAGATACAATAGCGTCTCCTTCCATAGATACGGTAGAAGCACCGTTGAAGCCGAACCAGCAGAACCAGAGAATAAATACGCCTAAGGCACCAAGTGTTAAACTGTGGCCTGGAATTGCTCTTGCACGACCATCCTTGTGGTATTTACCGATACGGGGACCGAGGATTAAAGCTCCGATAAATGCGGCTACACCACCTACCATATGTACGGCGGTAGAACCTGCAAAATCATGGAAGCCCATTTCAGCTAACCAGCCGCCACCCCAAATCCAGTGACCGGAAATCGGATAGACTACCAGGCTGATAATCAAACTGTAAATACAGTAGGAAATGAATTTTGTTCTCTCAGCCATGGCACCGGATACAATGGTTGCAGCGGTTGCACAGAACACGGTCTGGAAAATTAGGAATGCCCAGAAAGGAACTCCATCAGGACACATTGCATTTCCGTAATTTGCTTCGGATGCAATACCTTTCACAGTTCCGATAAAACCATTGTTGGAACCAAACATCAGACCAAAACCAACTAACCAGAATACCGGTGTACCGATGGAAAAGTCCATCAGGTTTTTCATAATAATATTACCTGCATTCTTTGCCCTTGTAAAACCGGTCTCAACCATTGCGAAACCAGCCTGCATAAAGAATACCAGTGCGGCGCCTAAAAGCACCCAAATTGTGTTAACAGCAGAATACTCCATAACACACACCTCCTAAAATAAAAAAGTATTAAAAAAGACCTCTGCACCATTCTTAAAAGTATTCTTACCCTTATAAAATGATAATCAGACGCCTTTGTCTCGTGGGGAAACCCCTCATTATAAAGTTAAGCAGTATATCTTATGAAACATATAAATAAAGTATTCATAAGATAAAAAAAGGTGCAACGCAAGTTCATTGCGAAGCACCTTTGCTCTCAATACTTAACTTATTATACTTAAGATTCTTAAATTGTCAATAGGAAAAATGAATTTTTTTAGGATAAGGTGAAAAATTTTTTTGAGAATATGTCGGTATTTAATTAATATAGTTAAGTTTTGTGGTAAAATAAAGGGGAGAAAAAACTTTGTTTTACCGGGGGAAATCGGATATCCGGATTGACGAAAAGAGACAGCTGCGTTAGCATAAAGGAGAGGAATAGAAAGGGGCGGGTGATATTGCAGCAGCCGGTATTTGCACAGGAGAAAAACAGTTATCGCCAGCAGGAGATAGAGCAATATGCAGAGTGTTATTGTTACGAGATGATGCCGGCGGGTGAGGTAGTATATATTCCCAATGGGTGTGTGGATTTATTGTGGAATGGAAAACGGAAGGAGCTGTATTGTCTGCCGGATTCCGGACAGATAAAAACGCTGGAGCTGACCGGAGAAAAATTGTTTGGAATCCATATCAGTGCACTCTACCAGTGTGACTATGAGGTGGAGGAAGTGGTGGAATGGATGGAACAGCTGGAAGCCGTATCCGGCTTTGAGGAACGGGCGAAGCAGTGCAGCCGCCAGCTTGTGAAGAAAATACAGATAAAATCGGCTCATCCCCTTGTCTGTCATGGGGTAAAACAGATTGTGGAGACAAAGGGCATTACCGCAGTAGAGGGAATTGCGGCAGAATTTGGCTATACACCCCGGCAGCTGGAACGCTTATTTTACAGGTATTTTTCCTGTGGGCCAAAGCGTTTATGCCAGTTTGTCCGTCTGTGTTATGCGGTTACCCGGATGCTGGAGGCACCGGAGCAGAGCTTTGCAATGACAGCAGAACAGCTTGGGTATGCGGACCAGTCCCATTTTCACAGGGAATTTAAACGGTTTACCGGTATGACGCCAAAACAGTTTGCACTCCGGTATTGTGAGAGGAGGTAAAGGATGGTTTTGTTTATAATGTAGAATCTTATTTAGCAGAAATACACAAGATTGCCTGAAATATACAATAGTAATTTTTTTTCAGATTTGTTATTATAATAGACAGGTAATATATGAATATAAATAGTGGAGGATAATACATGAGCGATAATAATTTTGATGATGAACATAAGGATGATGGCTATGAAAAATACTGTTATCTTTGCAGAAGACCGGAATCCAAGGCAGGCAAGCTGATTTATATGCCCAATAATATTAATATCTGCCAGGATTGTATGCAGAAAACCTTTGACAGCTTTTCCGGCGGCGGTATGCAGTTTATGGATTTGTCCAATATGCCGAATATGAACATGAACCAGTTTACACCGGTGGATGATATTCCGAAAAAGCAAAAGGTAAAGAAAAAGAAGGAAAAAGCTCAGAAGAAGGAGGAACCGGAGCTCACGTTAAGTACGATTCCGGCGCCTCATGAAATGAAGGCGCAGTTAGATGACTATGTGATTGGACAGGATTATGCGAAAAAGGTTATTTCTGTGGCGGTGTATAACCATTATAAGAGAGTGCTGACGGACAGTATGGATGATATAGAAATTGAAAAGTCCAATATGCTGATGGTGGGTCCTACCGGCTCAGGAAAAACCTATCTGGTTAAAACCATTGCCCGCATTTTAAATGTTCCTCTTGCTATTACAGATGCCACAACCCTTACCGAGGCAGGCTATATCGGGGATGATGTGGAAAGCGTTTTATCCAAGCTGCTTGCTGCTGCGGATAATGATGTGGAAAAGGCGGAGCGGGGCATTGTATTTATTGATGAGATTGACAAGATTGCCAAGAAGAGAAATGCCAATTCCAGAGATGTCAGCGGAGAGGCGGTGCAGCAGGGACTGTTGAAAATTTTGGAGGGAGCCGAGGTTGAGGTTCCTGTGGGTTCCGGCAGCAAGAATGCCATGGTGCCGCTTACAACAATTAATACAAGAAATATATTATTTATCTGTGGCGGGGCATTTCCGGAGCTTGAGGATATTATTAAGACAAGGCTGAATAAGCAGTCCTCCATTGGTTTCCGGGCAGATTTGAAGGACAAATATGATAAGGACGCAAACCTGTTACAGAAGGTAACGGTGGAAGATTTGAGGGAGTTTGGCATGATTCCGGAGTTTTTGGGACGTCTGCCGGTACTTTTCTCACTGCAGAGCTTAGATGAGGATATGATGGTACAGATTTTAAAGGAGCCGAAGAATGCGATTTTGAAACAGTATCAGAAGCTGCTTTCCTTAGACGGGGTGGATTTGCGTTTTGATGACAGTGCTTACCATGCCATCGCAAAGCGTGCCATGGAAAAGAAGACCGGAGCCAGAGCCCTTCGTGCCATTATTGAGGAATTTATGCTAGATATTATGTATCAGATTCCAAGGGATGACAATATTGGCAGGGTTACCATTACCGGAGACTATATCGAGGGAACCGGAGGACCGCTTTTGGAGATGCGGGGTGTGCTGGCATTGGAGCAGGAGTAGAGCTTACAGGCGGCACCGGAGCCTTTGGATGAATAATATATGAGAGTTTGGCGGAAGCTAATATAATTGAGGTGCTTTGTTACAGGATACAGTATATAGGAGGTAATAGAAATGGAGCGGAGAAATGCGTGGAAGGACTATGACAAGAAGGAAGTGAAGGAGCTGGAAAAGCTCTGCAAGGAATACCGTAAATTTCTTGACCATGGCAAGACAGAGAGAGAATGTGTAAGGTATATTGTGAAGATGGCGCAGGAGGCAGGCTATCAGGATTTTGAAGAAGTGAAGAGGTCAGGCAAGGGCTTAAAGACCGGAGATAAGGTATATGCAATCAACATGAAGAAGGCAATTGCTCTGTTCCAGATTGGCAGGAAGCCGCTTACAGAGGGTATGAATATTCTTGGAGCACATATTGACTCTCCGAGAATGGATGTAAAGCAGAACCCGTTATACGAGGATACGGATTTGGCGTATTTGGACACACATTACTATGGCGGAATCAAAAAATACCAATGGGTGACGCTTCCTCTTGCCATCCATGGTGTGGTAGCTAAGAAAAACGGCGAGGTAGTGGATATTGTAATTGGCGAGGATGAAAAGGACCCGGTTTTCTGCGTGACAGATTTGTTAATCCATTTAGCAGGAGAGCAGATGGAAAAGAAGGCAGCCAAGGTAGTGGAGGGCGAACAGCTTGACATTCTGGTGGGCAGCAGACCTCTTCCGAAGGAGGAGAAGGAGCCTGTAAAGAAAATGATTCTTTCGATTCTGAAAAAGAAATATGATATGGAGGAGGAGGATTTTCTCTCTGCAGAATTGGAGATTGTTCCGGCAGGGAAGGCGAAGGATGCCGGTTTTGACTCCTCCATGATTATGGCATATGGACAGGATGACAGAGTGTGTGCATATACCTCTGCTGCTGCCATGTTTGAAATGGGAGAACTGGACAGAACCGCATGCTGTCTGTTGGTGGATAAGGAAGAGATTGGTTCCGTGGGCGCTACGGGAATGCAGTCCAAATTCTTTGAGAACACAGTGGCAGAGCTGATGGATGTCTGTGGGGAATATTCAGAGCTTGCATTAAAGAAATGTTTGGCAGCTTCCTATATGCTGTCCTCAGATGTATCCGCAGCTTATGACCCGAATTTTGCCAGTGCCTTTGAAAAGAAAAACTGTGCTTATTTTGGAAGAGGCGTGGTGTTTAATAAATTTACAGGTTCCAGAGGAAAGTCCGGTTCCAATGATGCCAATGCAGAGTATATCGGTAAGCTCCGCAGGATTATGGATGACAATAAGGTTGCATTTCAGACAGCAGAGCTGGGAAAGGTTGATATTGGTGGCGGCGGAACGATTGCTTATATCCTTTCCCTATATGGAATGAATGTCATTGACAGCGGTGTGGCTGTGCTCAATATGCATGCACCATGGGAGATTACCAGTAAGGCAGATGTATATGAGGCTTTGAAGGCATATAAGGCATTTCTTAAGGATGCGTAATGGAAGAGCATGAGGGGGATACCGCATGAGAAAGAGGATTTTGGCTGTATGGCTGCTGTTTTTTATGGTGATAAGCTGTTCCTTTGTTACATTGGCAAAGGAAACTGGCACACAGCCGGATAATCAGACTGAGGATAGCGAAATGCCGCTTTCTTACAGGGGAGATACAGAGATAAAGATTGATTGCATTTCCACCAATACCACCCTCCGTAGACGGAGTGTACAGATGATAGAGCAGGCTTATATTTCACCCTATGTAACCTCTGTTAAGGACCAGGGTATTTATGGAACTTGCTGGGCGTTTTCCCTGGTTGCGGCATCGGAGGCAAGTATTCTGAAGGAGGGGCTTGCAGCAGAGGATATTGATTTATCTGAGTGGCATGCAGCCTATTTTCTGGCAAATTCCGTTACGGACCCTCTGGGAGGAACCCAGGGTGATAAAATGACAATAGATGGCAGCTATCTGATGCAGGGAGCAAACCAGCAGATGGCAACCTACAGGGTGGCTGACTGGTATGGGCTGGTGGAGGAAGAGACAGCGCCATACTCTGTTGTGTGTTCGGATTCCTCTGCGGTTCTGCCCTCTGCTGTGGCATATGACAAGGATGTAGTACATCTGGAAAATGCGTACTGGGTAGCCATGGAGGACCAGAGCATAATTAAACAGCTCATTAAGGAGTACGGTGCCTGTGGAGCCTCTTACTACAGTGGAGACGAATACTATAATACCTCACTCCCCTATAACACGGAGGTGGCAGAATATTGCCCGGATAACATGTCAACCAATCATGGTATCACTATTGTGGGATGGGATGACAGCTACAGCAGGGATAATTTTGGTACAGAGAAACCGGAGACGGATGGCGCATGGTATTGTAAAAACAGCTGGGGCGACCAGTGGGGAGAAGGGGGATATTTTTGGATTTCATATGAGGATGTGCCGCTTCAAAGCGGTGTTGGTTTCTTCTACGATTACGGAGCCGCCGATAATTATGACCATAATTACCAGTATGATGGCGGGGCATGGGGAAACTATTATATGAACTGCAAATATGAGGCAAATATATATAAGGCACAGGGCTATGAACAGCTTAGGGCAGTAGGCTTTTATACCCGGAATGTGCAGTATAATTGTACCATATACATATATAGAAACTGTGAGGAGGGTAATCCTGTATCCGGGGAGCTGGTGGCGGAAAAAACAGCGGACCAGCTATATGCAGGCTTTCATACAGTGGAATTGGATGAAGGGATTGTGTTAAACCAGGGTGACAGCTTTTCTGTGGTTATCTGCCAGACTACGGCAGAGGACGGATATGTGGAAATTTCGGTTGACAGTACCACCACCCAGAGTGACAGCTGGTGTGTGAATACATCAGAGGCAGAAGCGGGACAGAGCTTTATCAGTGCCCGTGGAACCAGCTGGATTGATATCAGTGCTGCAAAGAAAGAGAACTGCCGCATAAAAGCCTATACGGACGATTTAATCCGGGTTACGGATATTAAGCTGAGCCACTCCGGTATTAATCTGGTGTGTGGGAAAAATGTCCGGTTAAGTGCAGTGGTGGCACCGCAGAATGCAGACAATAAGGAGCTGGAATGGAGTTCCAGTGATGGAGATGTCGCAGCTGTTTCGGAACAGGGGTTGGTAACTGCAAAGGCAGCCGGAAAAGCGGTAATCACCTGCAGGGCAAAAGACGGCAGCGGGATTCGGAGCACCTGTGTGGTTACGGTATGGCAGCCTGTGACAGATATAACCTTGAACGCCTCGGATATGGCACTGCAGGTGGGAGATACCGCAACGCTGACAACCCGGATAGTGCCAGCGGATGCCTCGGATAAATCCGTGGTATGGTCCAGCAGCGACAGCCGGGTGGCGGCGGTTTCTGACAGTGGTACAGTAACTGCGGCTGGAATTGGGACGGCGGTAATTACCTGCAGGGCACAGGACGGAAGCGGTATTGTGAAGAGCTGTACCGTTGTAGTGAGTGAAAAGGTGGTCAGTCATGAAAAGGGTACCATATTAACGGATTCCCTGAGCCAGGCAAGGTACAAGGTGGTAAAGCCGGGAACGGAAAATGCCACAGTGGAATATGTGAAATCAACGGTAACAAAAAACAGCCTGACGGTTCCTGCCACAGTCAAAATAGATGGTGTTATGTATAGGGTAACCTCCATCGGTGCTAATGCATTTAAAAACAATAGTAAGCTTATCCGGGTAAAGATAGGAGAAAATGTTACTACTATTGGTGCAAGTGCATTTTATGGATGCTCAAAATTAAAGAGTGTGACCATGGGGAAAAATGTGACCTTCATTGGAAATAAGGCATTTTATAAGTGCTTGAGGCTTACAAAGATAACGATTCCCTCAAAGGTTAAAAAAATTGGAAAACAGGTGTTTTATAATTGTAAAAAGCTGAAAAATATTACCATCAAAACCAGTAAGCTGACCAGCGGAAGAGTAGGCAGCAAAGCATTTAAGGGAATCCATTCCAAAGCAGTTATCAGGGTTCCGAAGAAAAAGTTAAAGTCATATAAGAAGCTTTTGAGAGCAAAGGGAATCGGAAAACGAGTTAAGGTAAAGAAATAAAAAGATAAATAACAAAAGGCGGCTTTGAAACATGGGAGTTTCAAAGCTGCCTCATTGTCTGGCAAAATGAAAGGATTATTTTGTCATAAGGGATAAAATTTCATTGCTTCGTGCGATGAACTTGGTCATTGCTTCTGATTCCAGCGGGGCATGTGCCAGCAGGGCAAGGTCGTACAGCTGCTCGCATACCATGTTAGTATTTTCACCCTCCGGATTATCTAAAATATACTGCACAAGGTTGTTGTTGGCATTTAAAACCAGAGTCTGTCCGGAACCGCCAAACATGGATGAATCCATACTTCCCATCATATTGTACATTTTCATCATATCCTGCATTCGTCTTGTCTCTTCCGGAAGTGTTATCATGGAGGAGATAGAGGTGTTCTTAAGCTTCTCCACCTTTACTGTAAGCTTATCGTTATCCAGAGCTTTTTGGAATATTTCCGTCAGCTTGTCTGTCGTCTCCTTCAGCTCTTCCTCTGAAATCTCTTCCTTGAAGGTGTTGGTAATGTCGGAATCAATACGGGTGAATTTCACACCATCATTTTTCTGCTCCTGATGTGTAATAAACGGAGTGTCAATGTTATGGGTAAGGACTACGGCATCAATACCCTGTTCCTTAAACATATTAATGTATTGTGACTGTACCTTTTCGTCATCTGTATAGAATACAGTATTTTCGTATTTTTCCTTACCTGCCTCCAGATATTCCGGCAGTGTGAGGTATTTGCCGTCAATATTCTTATAAAGGATATAATCCTTCATTTTGTCATCAAATTTATCATCCTTTAAGCATCCGAACTTGATAAATGGGCTTAAATCATCCCAGTAGCTCTCATAGGTCTCGCGCTCAGTCTTAAACATTCCGGACAATTTGTCTGCTACCTTTTTGGTGATGTAGTCGGATATCTTCTTTACAAAGCCGTCGTTCTGTAATGCACTACGGGATACATTCAGTGGAAGGTCCGGACAGTCGATGACACCCTTTAACAGTAAAAGAAATTCCGGAATAACCTCCTTGATGTTGTCGGCAATAAATACCTGGTTATTGTACAGCTTAATCGTTCCTTCTAAAGTGTCATACTCAGAATTGAATTTAGGGAAGTATAGAATACCTTTCAGGTTGAAAGGATAGTCCATATTCAAGTGAATCCAGAACAATGGCTCCTTGAAATCCAAAAATACCTTGCGGTAAAATTCTTTGTATTCCTCCTCTGTACAGTCATTTGGATGCTTGGTCCAAAGTGGCTTCGTGTCATTGATTGGCTTTTCTTTCGGCTCTTCTTCCTCTTTATCGGAAGCTGAGTCTTCCGAAGTATCTGCGGCTTCATCGGAAGATTCATCAGCCGGGGCGTCTGTCTCTTCACCGGCAGCGTTATCCGGTGTGTCTGTAACGGTATCGGAATCTACAACGTCATCTGCAGCCTCTTTTGCCTCATCTGCATTTGTAAAATAAATCTCCTCTGGCATAAAGGAGCAGTATTTTTCCAGTACTTCCTTTACACGGTATTCATTGGCAAACTCGTAGCAGTCTTCGTTAAGGTATAATGTAATTTCTGTACCGTGTATTTCTCTGTCGCCTGTGGACATGGTATAATCTGTTCCACCGTCACATTCCCAGAATACCGGTTCTGCGCCCTCCTGATAGGAGAGAGTATTGATGGTAACCTTGTCCGCTACCATGAAGGTAGAGTAAAAGCCTAATCCAAAATGTCCGATAATCTGGTCATCTGTTGCCTTGTCCTTATATTTTTCCAAAAAGTCTGAGGCACCGGAAAAAGCAATCTGGTTAATGTACTCATTGACCTCCTCTGCAGTCATACCGATACCATTATCAATAAAGGTAAGGGTTTTATCCTTGGCACTGGCAATTACGTCAATCCGGTACTGGATATCCTCCGGCTCTTCATATTCTCCAATCAGGGTCAGTTTCCGCAATTTGGTTATTGCGTCACAGGCATTGGATACCACCTCACGGATGAATATGTCGTGGTCTGAGTATAACCATTTCTTGATAATAGGAAAAATATTTTCACTATTAATTGATAAGCTTCCTTTTTTCTTTCTTGCCATAAAAACATCTCCTTCATAAAATATAAAAATATGATAGTATATCAGATTTAAAAAGTCAAGAAAAAATTAGCACTCATTTTAGATGAGTGCTAACAAAAAAGACCATTCACATTTCTGGATTGAGAATATCACATTTTCAATCAGTTATATTTCACAGGTAATGCTGTTTGATTTTAATAATGTGATAATTTTTGCAGAAAATTCAGATTCCAATTCCTTATCCATTGTAAAAATTTTATAGGAAATTCCACAAATCACATTTAATTTGTTCTCCTGAAAAATGATATTTAAGAAGATGCCATCAATATCGTTGGAATTAAGTGATGAATTGGTGGAAGAGATAAGATTTTCTGTCTCCGGGACAGAAGCTCTTAAAACAATTTTCAATAAAGAAGGTGTTCGCTTTCCTTTGATTAAGGTAAAGACTTTTTCCCTTGCAATGCTCCAGGTCAGATAGGAGCGCTGGGTTAAGGAGTGCTGAATCAGCTCCTCTTCTGAGAAGAAGCTGCGGTTAATATGTCCGTCAAGAGAGTAGGTCATATCTGTGCGGATATCAGCGGATACAAATTCATATTCATTTAGTTGTTCTGTCTGGAATAATAGCTGCATAAATGGTTTGATATCTAATATATGAATTGACTGCATAACTGCCTCCCGGTTAAATCTGGAATTAGTTTAGCATTATTCCTCCGGTACTGCAAGAGATACTTAAAAAATGGGATTTAACAGGCTTTATCCGGAGACAGGGTGTTTATATTTGAAACTTATCAGAAAAAATGGTATTCTATTAGAAAAAGAAAAAATTATCTGGGGGTGGTATTTTGGAGAAAAAGACAAGCATCCGTTGGAAATTGCTGGCGATTGTGCTGTTCCCTATTCTGTTTTTGGGTCTGGGAATTTTTTTCTTTGGAATTATATTAATATATGGATTTGCAACAAATAGCGTCAGAGATGAGGTAGAGACTACGACTTATTTGTTAAAGGGATGTTTTGACTTGTCCGTACGCGGCGATTATGTCTATGAGGATGGTATTTTTAAAAAGGGTGATATCAATATTACGGATTCTACAATGCTCTATGAGATAAAGCAAAATTCAGATATTGATACTACAATTTTCTGGGGAGATACAAGAATCCTGACCACAATTGAGGATGAATATGGAGTGTCAGCGGTCAGAACGAAGGCAGGCAGTAATGTAAGACAGACCGTACTCGAAAATGGAGAGAATTATTTTTCCAACCGGATAGATATTAACGGGGTGGATTATATAGGCTATTATACGCCGTTAAAGAATGATGACAACAGTATTGTGGGCATGGTATTCGCCGGAAAGCCAACAGAATCCGTATATAGCCAGATTGGAAAAATCATGCTGGTATTTCTGGTGTTCTCCCTTATTGCAATCCTGGCAGCGCTGATTGCCGGCAGACGGTTTTCGGAAAGCATGATTATAGATATAGGCTTAATCAAACAGTATCTGCATACCCTGTCAGACGGGGATTTAAATATTGTTATGGATGAACGGATTGTAAAGCGTACAGATGAAATTGGAGAAATTGGCGTTTATGCAGATAAAATGCGGGCTGCTCTGAAAAATCTGATTGAGCTGGATGCCCTGACCTCTCTGTACAACCGCAGGAGCTGTCATAGTAAGATTCGTGCACTTATTGGGGAAGAGAAAAAATTTACCTTTGTGATGTGTGATATTGACTGGTTTAAAAAGATTAACGACCAGTATGGGCATGAGTGCGGAGATTACATTTTGGTGAGTATATCAGAAATGCTGAAAAACAGTGTGCAGGATTGTGGTTTTGCTTCCCGTTGGGGCGGTGAGGAATTTTTATTGATTTATGAGCTTGGCTTGGAAAATGTGAAGGAAAAGGTGGAAAAACTCCTGGTGGATATTCAGGACAGAGTGTTTCAATATAAGGAATACGAGATTCATGTCACCATGACCTTTGGTGTAAAGGAGATGACACTGGGGATTCCATACGAGGATGCGATTAAAGTAGCGGATGACAATTTATACAAAGGAAAAAAGGCAGGAAGGAATCAGATTGTATGTTGATGGCTGAAATGGGGGATAGTATGAAAAAGATGTGCATGGGGATAGCAGTTGCAGGACTGCTGATGCTGGGAGGCTGTAATAAGGTGCCGGAGAATACGGTATTTTCTCTGGAGGACCTGGAGGGAAAGAAAATAGGTGTCCAGCTGGAGACAACAGGGGATGTCTATGCCACAGATATTAAGGATGCCCAGGTGAAACGGTTCAATAAGAGTGTGGATGCCGTGGAGGCGTTAGCTGCCGGTGAGCTGGATGCGGTCATTCTGGACGATGGACCGGCAGAAGTATTTGTGGAAGAAAATGATAATCTGCGCATATTGGATGAGCCCTTCGCAGAGGAAGAATACGGATTGGTGGTAAAAAAAGGAAACCGGGAATTACTGGACCGGATAAATGCCGCCTTAAGCACCATTAGGGAAAACGGAACCTTAGAGCAGATATTGCAGGGATGGATATATGATGGGGCGAAGACAGGCGTGTACCAGGGACAGGATAAGGAGAGCTATGCAAACGGAACCCTTGTTGTGGCAACCAATGCGGAGTTTCCGCCCTATGAAAGCAAGACAGAGGATGGGATTGCCGGTATTGATATCGATATTATGAAGGCAGTCTGTGATGAAATGGACATGAAGCTGGAGATTCGTGATATTGCATTTGATTCGATTATTGCAGCCCTGGATAAGGGGAGTGCAGATGTGGGAGCAGCCGCCATGAGCATTACGGAAGAACGGAAAGCGTCAGTTGATTTTTCAGATTCCTACACCACTGCCAGACAGGTTGTAATTGTAAGAAAAGATTGACAGGAGGCAGTATATGAGACAGTTATTAAACTTATTGCAGGAGGGCGTAACCGCTGCCCATGCAATCCGCTATGTAAAGCAGGATTTGCTGGAAAAGGGATTTCAGGAGCTTTTTCTAAAGGAAGACTGGAAGCTGAAGGAAAATGGAAAATATTATGTAAACTTATATGGGACGAATTGTGTGGCATTTACAGTGGGCAGGCGGATTGACAAAGAGCCTTCGTTCCGCATCTGCATGGCACACAGCGATTATCCTAACTTTCAGATAAAGCCCAATCCGGTTTTGAAGGGAGCCAATTGGACGAAGCTGAACGTGGAAATTTACGGAGGAATGTATCAGAAATCATGGCTTGACCGTCCGCTGGGGATTGCAGGCAGGGTTGTTGTGAGAGGGAAAACAGCCTTTACACCGGAGGTGCTTTTATATAAAAGTGAGCGTCCCCTTGCGGTTATTCCAAGTCTTGCCATTCATATGGACAGGGAGCTCAATAAAAAGGGAGCCCTGGATGTGGCAAAGGAGCTGGTTCCGCTAGTTTCCCTGTCAGAGGATGGAGATTTGCTGGAGGAGATTGCAGGCACATTGGGAATAGGGAAGGATGAGATTCTCGATTATGATTTATTCTTATACAATATGGATAAGCCGGTACTGGTGGGACTGGATTCAGCGATGCTGTCATCTCCAAGGCTTGACAATCTGACCTCTGTAGGAGCTGTCTTAGAGGCATTGGAACAGTGCAGAGAAGTGCCGGATAATACGATAGATGTGATGGTGGTATTTGACAATGAAGAGGTTGGAAGTCTTTCCAAACAGGGGGCAGACAGCGAGCTTCTTCCAATGGTGCTTGACAAAATCGGAAAAGCAGTGGCAGGGAAAGAGTTTGTACTCCGGGATGTGGTGGAGGACAGCTTTTTGCTGTCGGTGGATGTGGCACATGCCCACCATCCGAATTATGAAGAAAAGAGCGATGCAAGCAGCAAAGCATATATGGGGCAGGGATTTTCCATAAAGCGGAGTGTGGGACAGAAATATGGAACCACATCAGAGAGCGCAGCGGTATTAAAGCAACTTAGTGGGGAAAGAAATATACCTTATACAATTGCAATCAATAAGACCGGAATACCCGGCGGCAGTACGCTGGGTCCCATTGTAACCTCCCATCTGCCGATTCCCTGTGCAGACATCGGAATGCCGGTTCTTTCCATGCATTCTGCCAGCGAGCTTGGTGCGGTGGCAGACTATGACGCATTAAAATCAATTATATGCGCTGTTTTTGAAGAAGGCGCACAGGCAGAATAGTCATTTTGGCAAATGCAGAATGCTTTTGTATAAGACAATCCGCTTTCGCACACACTAAACCATACGAGTTATATAATTTTAGGAAAGGAAGTAACAAAGTATGAAAGCAGTTGTGAATAAGGATGAATGTATCAGTTGCGGATTGTGTGTCAGCACCTGCCCGGAGGTATTTTCCTTTGATGAGGATGGCATTGCGGAAGCCAATGGAAAGATAGACGATTCCAATTATGCTTCCGCAGAATCGGCACGTTCCTCCTGCCCGGTAGCGGTAATTGATATTATAGAAGGATAGCTTAAAAATATTCTGTCATTTTTTTCTCGATATGCTGTAAAACCATGTAAAGCAGCATGGCGATGACACAGAGAATCAGGATGGACAACAGCACATTACTCATTTTGAAGGTCTGGGAGCCGTAGATAATCAGGTATCCCAGGCCTTCTCTGGCTGCAAGGAATTCCCCGATTACTACGCCTACAAGACAGAGACCGATATTTACCTTCATGATACTTATAATATTTGGGATATTGCTGGGGAGTACCACCAGCTTGAGGCATTGGAAACGGTTTCCCTTCAGGGTTTCGATGAGCTTTATCTTATCTGCGTCCACGTTTACAAAGCCTGTATAAATGTTTAAAATGCTTCCAAAAACAGCAACGGAACAGGCACACACTATGATTGTCGTTTTATTGGAGCCGAGCCAGACAATGAGAACCGGAGCCAGAGCCGATTTTGGAAGGGCGTTGAGAATTACGAGATAAGGCTCCATTACCCGGGATAAGGTCTTATTCCACCAGAACAGGGTGGCAATGATGAGACTTCCGGCGATTACAATAACAAAGCTCACCAGGGTTTCATACAGGGTGATGCCGATATGATGGAGCAGGGAGCCGTCCTTCAGCATAGTTACCAGAGTGACAAAAAGCTTAGAAGGGGAACAAAAAATAAAATCGTTGATAATGCCGTGTCTGGCGGTATATTCCCAGATAAGTAAAAAGCCTGTAAAAATTAAGAGCTGGTAAATCCGTATCAGAATCCGGTTCCGCTTGATTTTGCGGACATATTCCAGCTGTTTATCGGAAACCGGTTCCCTGCTTTTTTTCTGTAGCTGCATTGTTTTATCCGAAGTCTTCATTTTCATCGTATACAGCCTCCCATATCTGATTATAATACATATTGAATTCTGGTGCGTTTCTGGTGGTTTTCGGTGTCCGGTGGGGAATGCTTAGCTCGATTGGTATGATGGCTTTGACGGTACCCGGACGTTTGGTAAGTACAATGACCCGGTCAGCCATGGAAATGGCTTCTGATAAATCGTGGGTTACTAAAAGGGTGCTGATGCCTTTCTCCTTGATAATGGAGCCGATGTCATTGGAAACATTGAGACGGGTCTGATAGTCCAATGCACTAAAAGGTTCATCCAATAGCAGGATATCGGGAGAAAGAGCAAGGGTCCGGATGAGGGCAGCCCTTTGCCGCATACCACCGGACAGCTGCCGTGGATAGGCATTCCGGAAGTCCCACAGCCCATAAGTCTTTAACAGGTCGTCTATTATTTTCAGATGGGCATCATCCAGTTTATGCTGGATTTCCAATCCCAGAGTCAGGTTGCGGTAGATGGTCCGCCATTCCAGCAGATGGTCCTTTTGCAGCATGTAGCCGATGTTGACATCAGACTCTGCCATTGGCTTGCCATTCAGTTCAATCTTGCCAGAGGACACAGGAAGCAGACCGGCTATCAGATTCAGCAGTGTGGTTTTGCCACATCCGCTGGGACCAACAAATGAAATAAATTCATTTTTATTTAATCTAAATGAAATATCGTTAAGCGTAAGGGTTTCACAAGATATTGTGTGATAAGTGTAATTTACATTAAAAAATTCCAGTAGTGGTGTCTCCAATTTTTTTCACTTCCTTTTGACCTATATTATATTGTATTCAAAAGGGCTAAAATTGACCTATATTACAAAAAATCGTGGCTTGACGAAAAAAAAAACATTATTTATAATAACTAGGCTTAGAAAAATTGGCGTGTTTTTGATTTGCTGAATGAAGAAAATAATGATGGTAGATACTAAGGGAAAGAACAGAAATCAGGTGATGAGATGGCAAAAATAACCAGGGCAGAGCTTGCCAGAAGAAGGCGGGTTGAGCTTTACAAAAAAATAATTGTATATGGCTTTTTAATCCTTACCATTTTGCCTATTTTTACGAGTATTTTCCTCTTTCATAAGGTGAATCAGTTAGAAAAGAAGCTGGATTATGCGTTAAGTGAGGAGGGGGGAGATTATCTGACTCTCCGTTCCAGCAGGGAAGCCCTTCTGAGTAATCCAAATGCCGAAAGCGGCGTATTTGAGGACTCTGTCAAGTCTGTATTGGGAAACACAAATGTGGACACCAACAATGCAAAAAATACAGAAAATGCTGATGGCGGGAAGGCTTTGGAAGCTGTACAGGCAGAGACACAGATTGGTAAGGGCACAGCAGAGGATATGACAGACGCAGGTACAAAGGATGCTTCAGAGAAGACAGATGCAACACCGGTGGAGGAAGCAAAACGGGTGTATCTGACCTTTGATGACGGTCCGTCTATCTATACCGGTCAGATATTGGATATACTGGCAGCAAACGGAGTAAAGGCAACCTTTTTTGTGATTGGAAGAGATGAAGAATATTATGAATATTATAAACGGATAGTAGACGAGGGTCATACAATCGGAATGCATTCCTATTCCCATGTGTACCAGGACTTCTACAAATCCGAGGAAGCCTTTGGCAATGAGCTGGAAAAATTAAATGGTTTGATTTATGAGGTGACTGGCACAAAGAGTACGATTTTCCGTTTTCCGGGTGGAAGCTCCAACAGTGTGGCTCCTTTGCCGATTCAGAATTATATTGCATATTTAAATGAACATAATATAAATTATTATGACTGGAATGCGCTGAGTGGAGATGCGGTTACCACCGGACTTGCACCGGACCAGCTGGTGGATAATATTATGCATGATGTGGAAAAGAACCAGGATTCGGTGGTGCTGATGCATGATTTACAGACAACCCATAATACAGTGGAATCTCTGCAGCTTCTGATTGACACGCTAAAGAGTGAGGGATATGAGATTTTACCGATTGATGAGAATACACCGCTGATTCAGCATGTGTCCTGTAATTCGGTGGAAGAATAGGAAGATATGAAATAAGTATAGAGACAGATATTCTGAACAATTCAGAATACCTGTCTTTTTTTTCAGGCGTTGTTTGGACAGGGTGATACTGGAAATATTGTCTATGGTGTGATAAGATGTTAATAAAATTATAAAATAAGAAATCGGGTATGGATAGTATGACATATAGAGAAGCAAAGGCATATATGGAGCAGGTTCAGAAACGGGGAAGCATATTCGGTCTGGCTCCGGTTAAAATGCTGCTGGAACGTCTTGGCAGCCCCCAGAACCGGCTTAAGGTCATTCATGTGGCAGGAACCAATGGAAAGGGCAGTATCTGCACCTTTTTGGAGCAGCTTTACCGCGCAGAGGGCAGAAGGGTTGGAAGATATATATCTCCTACGCTTCACTGCTATTTAGAGAGATTCCAGATTAACGGAAAATATATGGAAGAGGAAGAATTTGCAAGGCTTCTTTCAGAGGTGATACCTGTGATTGATGAAATGAAGCGGGATGGCGCAGAGCTGCCCACTGCGTTTGAGATAGAAACGGTTATTGCTTTTTTGTATTTTTTTAAGCATCAGGTGGATATTGTTATTCTGGAAACGGGAATGGGTGGAAGAGAGGATGCAACTAATGTGGTGGATAAACCGTTATGTACGGTATTCGGCTCTATCGGAATGGACCACATGCAGTTTCTGGGAAATACCATAGAAAAGATTGCATATGAAAAGGCGGGAATTATGAAGGCTGGCTGTCCCACAGTCAGTTATCCCAATTCTCCGGAGGTAATGGCTGTACTGAAGACACAATTTAGTTTACATAATGCAAACGACAGGGAAGGTAACCGGTTTGATGTGGTATCAGAAACGGATATACAGGTTTTAGAGGAAACCATGGAGGGAAGCCTGTTCCGGTATAAGGGAGAAGAATACAGAATCCGTATGGCGGGGGAATATCAGATATATAATGCGGCAACGGCAATTGAGACGAAGCTTCTGCTGGACGGACATTTGAAAAAAGAAGGTCTGGCTGCCGCAGCGTGGGAGGGCAGATTTGAAAAGGTATCGGAACATCCGCTTCTGATAAGGGATGGGGCTCACAATGCAGACGGAGCAAAAGCGTTAAAGCGAAGTCTTCAAAAGCATTTTACAAAAGAGAAATTAATATTTATAATAGGGGTATTAAAGGACAAGGAATACGATAAAATGATGCAGGTGCTGTGCCCACTGGCAGCAAAGGTATTTACCGTTACTCCCGATAATCCGAGAGGTCTTCCGGGAATCGTGCTGCGGGAGAGTGTTTTACCGTTTTGTAATGACGTGACGGCGTGCGGCTCGGTGGATGAGGCGCTAAGCAGGGCGGAACAGGAGTACCGGCAATTTGAAAAGCAGGGAGAGAGTGCAGCAATTGTGGCATGGGGTTCCCTTTCCTATATTGGCAGAATTAAGGGGCAGGAATAAATATGGAACGAATAGAGAGAATTATGGAGCATCCGCTGTATCAGAAAAACCAGCAGAGGATTGAAGAACTGGAGCAGAACAGGGTCTTTTGCAGGCACGGTATCGGGCATTCTCTGGATGTGGCGAGGATATTGTATATACTTGTACTGGAAAGGGAAGCCTGTGTGCCGAAGGATGTGGTATATGCGGCGGCCTTGCTGCATGACATTGGACGAGCCGTCCAATATGAGGAAAACCGTCCTCATCATGAGGTGGGAGCAGAACTCGCGGAGACGATTTTAAAGGACTGTGGATATGAGCCGGAAGAGATTGACCGGATAGCCAGGGCAATTGCCTCTCACCAGACAAATTCCGGGGACAAAGAGGAGTATGTCTTCGGAAATCTGCTCTACGAGGCAGACAAGCTGAGCAGGAATTGTTTTTCGTGCCAGGTGCAGTCTGAGTGCTACTGGGAAGATTCTAGGAAAAATTCCACAATTCAGTATTAAAGCCGGAAAAATGCACAGGATTTTAATAGCAATAGTATATTTGGAGGAAAACACATGATTATAGGCAGCAGAGAATTTGATTTAGAGCATCACTTTTATATGATGGGAATTTTGAATGTTACACCGGACTCTTTTTCTGACGGGGGAAGATACAATGATTTGGATAGGGCGCTGTTCCAGGCAGAGAAGCTGGTTTCAGAGGGAGCAGATATTCTGGATGTGGGAGGAGAATCCACAAGACCAAACCATATTAAAATTACCTCAGAGGAGGAAATAGAACGGGTATGTCCTGTCATCATCAAAATCAAAGAAAGCTTTGATGTTCCGGTGTCCCTGGACACATACAAATCCGATGTGGCAAAGGCTGGGATTCAGGCAGGTGCAGATTTGTTAAATGACATATGGGGCTTAAAATGGGACGGAACCATGGCGGAAGTCATCGCAAAGGCGGAAATTCCGTGCTGTCTCATGCATAACCGCCATGACAGGGATTATACAGATGTGGTAGAGGATGTATTAAAGGATTTACAGGGGTGCATTGATTTGGCGCTGGAGGCTGGAATTCCAAAGGAACATATCATCTTAGACCCGGGAATTGGTTTTGCCAAGGATTTAAATGAGAATCTGGTGGTTATGCGGCATATGAACCGCCTGCGGGAGCTGGGATATCCGGTTTTACTTGGAACCTCCAGAAAATCCATGATTGGACTGACCCTTGATTTGCCGGTAACAGAGAGGGAAGAGGGAACCCTTGCGACCTCAGTGATGGGTCTGATGGCAGGCTGTTCCATTTTCCGGGTACATGATGTGAAGACAAATCTCAGGGGGCTTCGGATGGCAGAGGCAATCCTGAAAGCAGAAATATAACATAAATTTAACACAGAACGGGAAAACAATGTGATACAATGAAGACAAATCTGCTTGTATATGTGAGTAAATTTGTCCAATGGGATTATAATATTTCAGGAGCGTATACATGGATAAAATTATTATCAAAAATCTGGAAGCCTTTGGGTATCATGGAGTATTTGAGGAAGAGGCATTTTTAGGACAGAAGTTTATTGTGGATGCAGTGCTGTATCTGGACACAAGAAGGGCTGGTAAAACAGATGATTTGAAGGCATCCCTGGACTATGGTGAGGCATGCCATGTCATTAAAAAGCTGGTGGAGACAGAGCGGTATCAGCTGATTGAGCGGCTGGCAGAGGTGCTTGCCGAAAAGCTGCTGCTGGCATTCTCGGCACTGAAAAGCGTTGAGATTACAGTGAAAAAGCCATGGGCGCCGGTGCTTGTGCCAATGGAGACGGTGGCAGTTAGCATTAAACGGGGCTGGCACAGGGTATATCTTTCCATTGGCTCCAACATGGGAGACAAGGAGAGTAACCTGGATTTTGCCATTGACCGTCTGAATGCCCTGCCGGATACAAAGGTAACTGCGGTGTCGGACTATATTGTGACAGAGCCATATGGAGATGTGGAGCAGGATGATTTCCTGAATGGAGCGTTAGAGATTGAGACGCTGAAAACTCCACAGGAACTGTTGGAGACAACCCTTGGTATTGAAGGGGAGGCACACCGGGAACGGCTGGTTCACTGGGGACCAAGGACGCTGGATATCGATATTCTGTTCTATGACGACAGTATCATTATGGAAGAGAATTTGAAGATTCCCCATGTGGAAATTCCAAAACGGGAATTTGTGTTAGAGCCCTTGTCGGCTATCGCACCCTATTATATTCATCCGGTATTTCACAAGTCAGTGCTGGCAATGCTGGAGGAATTGAGAAGCCGGGAACCAATTCAAACAAGGAGAAATGATACGAAATGATACAGGATTTAAGTGTGACCAGAAAAGAAATTGATGAGGTAGATAAGCAGATTGTAAAATTAATTGAACAGAGAATGGATTTGGCGCTGGAGGTGGCAAAGTATAAGATATCCACCGGAAAGCCTATCTATGACAGGAAACGGGAGCTGGAAAAGCTGGAAAAGCTGGGTTCCATGGCAAGTACGGAGTTTAATGCAAAAAGTGTGCAGGAATTGTTTCTCCAGATAATGTCGGTTTCCAGACGTTACCAGTACCGTGTGATTGGCGACCGGGAGGATGAGATTGGTAAGCTGTTTACTCCTGTTGAAAAAATAGAGACCAGCAGGGATACCAAGGTGGTATATACGGGAGTTCCGGGTGCTTTTGCCGAGGCTGCCATGGTGGCTTATTTTGGAGAGGACATTACACCGTTAAATGTAAAGGAATTTCAGGATGCGGCAAGGCTGGTGGCTGAGGGACAGGCTGATTACGGTGTCCTTCCAATTGAAAATTCCACTGCCGGGTTTGTGAATGGAATTTACGATTTGCTGGACCGGTACCAGCTGTCCATTGTGGGAGAGCAGATGCTTCCGATTAATCAATGCCTTCTGGGAATTCCGGGAACCGATTTGTCAAAGGTAAAGACCGTTTTTTCCCATCCCCAGGGGCTGATGCAGGCAAGGGAATATTTGGAGGATAAGCAGTGGAAGCAGGTGGGTATGGCAAATACTGCCCAAAGTGCGCAAAAGGTACATAATGACAATGATATGACCCAGGTGGCAATTGCCAGTGAAAGGGCAGCAGAGCTCTATGGATTATCCATATTAAATCCACAGCTGAATGTGTCAGACCAGAATACAACCCGTTTTGTAATTGTTTCCAATAAGAGGGAATATGTTAAGAGTGCAAATAAGGTCAGCATTTCCTTTTCCCTTCCCCATGAGTGTGGAAGTCTGTATAACATTTTAGCACATTTTATATTCAACAATGTAAATATGACCAGTATTGAATCCATACCGCTTTACGGAAAACAGTGGGAATATTGTTTCTTTGTGGATTTTGAAGGAAATTTAAGTGACAGTGATGTTAAAAATGCCCTGAAGGGTATTATGGCTGAAACAGAGGATTTCAGGATATTAGGCTGCTTTGTTTCAGAAAAGTAGACAGGAGGGATGCGTAAATGGCATATAGAACATTTGCGGCAATTGATGTAGGTTCAACAGATGTGACCATGAAAATTTATGAAGTGACGGCGAAAAAGGGTTACCGCCAGCTGGATTATGTCAGCAATATCATGGAGCTGGGCTCCGACACCTATAAGGATGGGTACATTTCGCTGGAATCCGTTGAACGGCTGAGTGAGATTCTAAACCGGTTTTCCAGAAAAATGAAGGAGTATGGAACAACGGATTACTGCGCTTATGCCACCAGTGCTGTCCGGGAGGCAAAAAATAACATGATGGTGCTGGATTTGCTGAAGGCGAGAACCGGTATTGAGGTGAAAATCCTGAGTAATTCAGAGCACCGTTTCTTAATGTACAAGGGTCTGGCAGTCAAATCAGCTAATTTTGAGAAGATTGTTGAAAAGAATACTGCCATTGTAGATATCGGCGCGGGAAGCATCCAGATTTCCCTGATGAATAACGGGAAGCTTACGGCAACCCAAAATATACCGATTGGTGCGCTTCGTGTGAGAGAGCGGCTGAAAACCTTCCGTATTGACAATAACCATTTGGAACGGGTAATGGAAGAATTTATTGCCAATGAGATTGACACCTTCCGGCATCACTATTTAGGGGATAAGGAAATTAAAAATGTGATTGCAATAGGTGATGAGATTAGCAATCTGATTCAGATTGTACCGGAGCTGGGAATTACAGACCATTTGAATGAAAAGCAGTTAAGCTCCATTTTTGACCGGCTTCTCTCAGAGGGAACGGCAGAGCTTGCAGCAGAATATAAAATTCCATATGAGAGGGCAACCCTGTTGCTGCCGGCAGCCATGATTTACGGTATTTTCCTGCAGCAGGCAAAGGCAGATTTAATCTGGACGCCGAATGTTGACCTCTGCGATGGCATCATTGTAGATGTGTTGGAGAAGAATAAAAACCTTACCTTTAAGCGGAATTTTGAAGATGACATCCGGTCTTCCGTACATCAGATTGCCAAGCGGTACCGCTGTAATAAGGAGCACAATTATAATGTAGCTGCAATTGCTTGCCAGATTTTTGACAAGACAAAGAAAATCCACCGGCTGCAGGGAAAGGAACGCCTGCAGTTAGAGATTGCGGCTACACTCCACGATTGTGGGAAATTTATAAATATGAACGGGGCAGGAGCAAATTCCTATGCCATTATCATGTCAACGGAGATTATGGGTATCTCCCATAAGGAGAGAGAGGAGATAGCCAATATCGTAAAATACAATTCGGTTCCACTGCCGGATTACAGGGAAATCCACAGTGAAATGGGAAATGCAGACTATATGAAGGTGGCAAAGCTGGTGGCAATCTTAAAGGTAGCAAATGCAATGGACCGCTCCCATAAGCAGAAGGCAAATACCTATAATATTGTGGTAAAAGATAAGCAGCTGGTTATTACGATTGATACCCTGTATGATTTGGCATTGGAGAGAGGTCTCTTTGACGATAAGGCAGATTTCTTTTCCAAGGTATTTGGAATTAAACCAGTATTAAAACAAAAAGGAGCGAGGATATAATGAAAGAGAAAAGTAAATTTTTAAAACCGGAATATCTGGAAAACCGGGAGCTTTCCTGGCTGCAGTTTAATAAGAGGATACTGGCTGAGGCAAAGGATAAGAGTATTCTTCCCTTTGAGCGCATTAAATTCTTAAGCATTACAGCCTCCAATCTGGATGAATTTTTCATGATTCGTATTGCATCCCTGATGGATATGGTGCATGCGGGATATACAAAGAGGGATATTGCAGGAATGACTGCAAAAGAGCAGTTAGATGCAATCCTGCCGGAGGCAAAGCAGTTTATGGCAGAACAGTATAAGACGTTAAACCGTTCCCTGCTTCCGCTTCTTGGAAAATGCGGACTTCATTTTGTGCGCCATCACGAGGAGCTTACAGATAAACAGGCGGCATATGTGGATGAGTATTTTCAGAAAAATGTGTATCCGGTTCTGACGCCGATGGCGGTAGACCAGTCAAGACCATTTCCATTGATTCAGAATAAGTCTTTGAATATCGGCGCTCTGATTAAAGACAAGAAAAAAGAGGATGTTGTGGATATTGCAACGGTACAGGTGCCGGGAGTGCTTCCGAGAATTGTGGAAATTCCATCTGAAAATGAAGGGGAAACAGCCATAATTCTATTGGAGGAGGTAATCGAAAGAAACCTGGATAAATTATTCCTGAATTATACGATTTTAAGCGCACATCCCTATCGTGTTATGCGAAATGCAGATTTGACCATTGATGAGGATGATGCCGCAGACCTGTTAAAGGAGATTGAAAAGCAGATAAAGAAGCGCCAGTGGGGCGAGGTGATTCGTTTAGAGGTGGCGGATACCATGGATAAGCGTTTGCAGAAGAAGCTTATGGAGCAGCTGAATGTGGACGAAAATTATCTGTATAAAATTAAAGGACCTTTGGATTTAACCTTTTTAATGAAGGTGTATGGTCTGGAGGGCTTTGATGAATATAAGCTTCCAAAGTTTGTTCCACAGCCGGTTCCGGGGCTTGACAGGGAACGGGGGATTTTTGAGCAGATTCGGGAGCATGATATTTTACTGCATCATCCATATTATGAGTTTACGCCGGTGATAGATTTTATTTCCCAGGCGGCAAATGACCCGAATGTACTGGCAATCAAGCAGACCTTGTACCGTGTCAGCGGGAATTCCCCGATTGTTGCCTCCCTTGCCCGGGCTGCGGAAAATGGCAAGCAGGTTACGGTGCTGGTGGAGTTAAAGGCGAGATTTGATGAGGAAAATAATATCGGATGGGCAAAAATGCTGGAAAAGGCGGGCTGTCATGTAATCTATGGACTGGTGGGACTGAAAACCCATTCCAAGATTGCCCTGGTGGTGAGAAGGGAAGAGGATGGCATTCGCAGATATGTGCATCTCGGAACGGGTAACTATAATGATGTGACTGCCAAACTCTATACGGATATGGGACTGCTGACCTGCAATGATGCCATTGGAGAGGATGCAACAGCAGTATTTAATATGCTGTCCGGTTATTCGGAGCCGCCGGTTTGGAATAAGCTGATGGTGGCGCCAATCTGGTTAAAGGATTGTTTCCTGATGTTGATTAACCGGGAGGCGGAAAATGCTAAAAAGGGTAAAAAGGCAAGAATTGTGGCAAAGATGAATTCTCTCTGCGACCCAATGATTATTGAGGCGTTGTATAAGGCAAGTACAGCGGGCGTTAAGATTGATTTGATTATCCGGGGAATCTGCTGTCTGAAAACAGGGATTCCGGGAGTCTCAGAAAATATTACGGTTCGCTCCCTGGTGGGCAATTTCCTGGAGCATTCCCGCATTTTCTATTTTTATAATGATGGCTTTGAGGATGTATATATGGGAAGTGCCGACTGGATGCCGCGTAATCTTGACAAGCGTGTGGAGATTACCTTCCCGGTGGAGGATGAAAAGCTGAAACAGGATGTTATAGGGATTCTTAAGCTTCAGCTTGCAGATACATTGAAGGCACATATCTTACAGCCAAATGGCAGGGAATATGCAAAACAGGATTTGCGTGGGGTTGAAAAAATCGGTGCCCAGGATGAATTCTGCCGGCTTGCCATGGAGAAGGCTTATGCGGATGAGCACAATGAGGTAGTCAGGAATATTTTTGAGCCGGCTACCAGTGAAAGAAAATAAAGCAGCAATATAATATTTTTATGGAAAAAGTTATATTTTTTTCTTGACTTGCATAGAGATATATGGTAATCTATTCAAGTCGTGTGACAAACAATCAAGCAGAGTATCCACTCTCACCTTAGCGCAATCGGGCGGCTCGGGTCAAATATTAGAGATATAAAACACAGGTTTCTAATAGAAGTGGATAGGTATGCTATCCACTTTTTATATTATGTAAGATGGAGGTACAAAACCATTAGCGAGTTAATGATTAATGAGCAGATTCGTGATAAGGAAGTCCGTTTAATCGGAACAGAGGGAGAGCAGTTAGGTATTATGTCAGCGAAGGATGCCATGAAGCTGGCAAGAGAGGCTGAACTGGATTTAGTAAAGATTGCTCCAAATGCAAAGCCACCGGTATGCAAGATTATTGATTATGGAAAATACCGTTATGAGCTCGCAAGAAAAGAAAAAGAGGCAAAGAAGAAGCAGAAAACCATTGATATCAAGGAGGTTCGTTTATCCCCTAATATCGATACCAATGATTTGAATACAAAGATAAATCAGGCAAGAAAGTTTTTGGCTAAGGGAGATAAGGTAAAGGTTACCTTGCGTTTCCGTGGCCGTGAACTGGCACATGTAAACCAGAGCAAGGTTATTCTGGATGATTTTGCAAAGCAGTTAGAAGATGTTGCAGTGATTGATAAGCCAGCAAAATTCGAGGGCAGGAGCATGATAATGTTTTTGTCTGAGAAGAGATAATATAAGAGACATTTAAGGAGGAAACAGTAATGCCAAAATTAAAGACAAACAGAGCAGCAGCTAAGCGTTTTAAGAAAACCGGAAGTGGTAGCCTTAAGAGAAACAAAGCGTATAAGAGCCATATTTTAACTAAGAAGACTACTAAGAGAAAGAGAAATCTTAGAAAAGCAACGATGATGGATAAGACAAACGAAAAGGTAATGAAGAAGATTTTACCTTATCTGTAAGATGGATGGAATTAGGAGGAAATAGAAATGGCAAGAGTTAAAGGCGGCGTAGGCGCAAAGAAAAGACATAACAGAACATTAAAGCTCGCAAAGGGTTATAGAGGAGCAAGGTCTAAGCAGTATAGAGTGGCAAAGCAGTCCGTTATGAGAGCTTTGACTTCTTCATATGCAGGCAGAAAGCAGAAAAAGAGACAGTTCAGACGTTTATGGATTGCACGTATCAATGCTGCAGCAAGAATGAATGGCTTATCCTACAGCAAATTTATGTATGGCTTGAAGCTTGCAGGTGTTGATATGAATAGAAAGATGCTTGCTGAATTAGCAGTATCCGATGCAGAAGGTTTTGCAAAATTAGTAGAGGTTGCTAAGGCAAAATTAGCATAATTCAGGTTATCATTGTTTTATCTGTATAGATAAGCATGGGGAGAATATACGCTGGTAGTGGGCTGGGAGAATACAGATGCATTCTCCCGCCACGAAAGCGGAAAAATTAAAAAAATTGCAATTTGATATTGCATTTTCCATTAAAACGTAGTAATCTATACAAGGTTCATGTTAATATGATTTTTAAAAAATACATATTAGTGAGGATGGACTTATAATTGAATATGCGGAAGTGCTGGAACTGGCAGACAGGCTAGACTAAGGATCTAGTGATGGCAACATCGTGTGGGTTCAAGTCCCATCTTCCGCAGTAAAAAACCCCTTGAATTTCAAGGGGTTTTTTAACATTTTATTTCTTGTTGTATTTTCCATAAATGTATGAAGTCAAAATATATGAAATCTGCTTTGGCGCTTATTTGATGTGATTTGTATCTAATACCTTGTTAACTGCGGAAAGCAGAGCACATACAGAGGCGTCAATGATATCGTTCTTAATACCGCAGCCCCAGGTTGTCTTGCCGTCTGCCATATCAATTCCCACATAGGCGCAGGCCTGGGAATTGGAACCATGCTGTAAAGCGTGCTCCTCGTAGGTTGTCAGCTTGAATTCTATGCCAAAGTGCTTCTTCACTGCATTTGCAACGGCGTCCAGACGGCCGTTTCCTGTACCGTGGTATACCTTTTGGATACCGTCACGCTTGATTGTCAGCTCTGTGGAAATAACACCATTTCCCTCCTGTACAAAATGGCATTCATCCAGTTTGATGGCAGTTTTTATATTTACATACTCCTTGTTGAAGATTCCCAGGATTTCCTCCGGCGTCAATTCCTTGTGCATGTGGTCGGATACACCCTTGACAGCATAGCCTAAATCCTCCCGCATTTTGGCAGGTAAGTTAAAGCCATAGCTCTGCTCTAAGATATAACCGATTCCGCCCTTGCCGGACTGGGAATTGATGCGGATAACATCGCCCTCATACTCACGGCCAACATCATGTGGGTCAAGAGGTAAGTAAGGAACCGTCCAGTCTTTTAAATTCTTTTCCTCTCTCCATTTCATACCCTTTGCAATGGCATCCTGATGGGAGCCGGAAAATGCTGCAAACACCAGTTTACCGGTGTATGGGGAACGGTCATAAACCCGCATTCCGGTGACGCGCTCATACAGCTCGGTAATCTTAGGAATATCACTGAAATCCAGCTTAGGGTCTACACCGTGGGTATACATGTTCATTGCTAAAGTGATAATGTCTACATTACCGGTACGTTCACCGTTGCCAAATAAAGTGCCTTCGATACGGTCAGCTCCGGCAAGTACACCTAATTCGGCATCTGCCACGCCGCAGCCACGGTCGTTGTGTGGATGTAAGGACAGAATCACATTTTCCCGCATGGCAAGATTTTTGCTCATGTATTCAATCTGGCTGGCATAAACGTGAGGTAATGACATTTCTACAGTAGCAGGCAGGTTGATGATTACCTTGTTGTCAGGAGTTGGCTGCCATACGTCAATCACAGCGTTACAAACCTCCAATGCATAATCCACCTCTGTTCCTGTAAAGGATTCAGGGGAATATTCAAACTGGTAGTTTCCTCCATCCTGTTTGGTTAAATCCAATAACATTTTGGCACCATCAATGGCAATCTGTTTGATTTCCTCTTTGGATTTCTTAAATACCTGTTCACGCTGCGCCAAAGAGGTGGAATTGTATAAATGGATTACTGCGTGTTTACATCCCTTTACCGCTTCAAAGGTTTTCTGGATGATGTGTGGTCTTGCCTGTGTTAGAACCTGAACGGTTACATCATCCGGGATTAAATTCTGGTCAATCAATGCTCTTAAGAAATCGTATTCGGTCTCAGAAGCGGCAGGGAAGCCGACTTCAATTTCCTTAAAACCGACCTGTACTAACATTTTGAAAAAATCAATCTTTTCATCTAAGCTCATTGGTACAATTAAAGCCTGATTACCATCTCTTAAATCTACAGAGCACCATGCAGGCGCCTTATCAATATACTCCTTCTTGGTCCATTCCAGGGACTCGGCAGGCGGCATAAAATAATTTCTCTTATACTTGGTTGAATCCATCATAATAAATTACCTCTCTTTCTTTAAATAGAATATGTTTGTTTTTTCGGATATATATCGCAATCAGTTTTATTTTCCGGGTAAATTAAAAAATGCCCCACGTCTCCTCTATAGAGACGTAAAGCAATGCTTACGCGGTACCACTCTAATTCATACATCATTGTATGCACTCATTGCAGATACGGACTTTAAAAATCAGTCTTATATCCTCCCTGGAATAACGGCTGGGTTCCGGCCTCACCTACTTATCTGAAATGTTCAGCGGGCTACTCAAAGGCGAGTTCAAATCTTTTTCGCAGCTGCCTTGCACCAGCCGGCAGTTCTCTGAATACTTCCAAGATTCTACTATTCCTTATCACAGTATTTATAAAAACAATATACAATTGTCTCAAGTAAGAAAAGATTAACATATTGCTCATAAAGTGTCAACCCATATTTTTATAAAAAAATGTTATACGAATGTAACAAAAATGTAACGAAATTGTTGAAAAGAGTAATATTATAGTATATAATATCCATTTGGATGAACGAGGAGAATGAATATGAAGCAAAAGGATAAAATAGTATTTTTCATATTACTAATAATGCTGACGGTGTGTACTGTACCATTTACATCCGTTAAAGCGGAAGCAGCAAAGGCTGCCTTAACCAGACAAACAGGCTATACTATAAATCAGGATGAGCTGCGAAAGCTTATGAGTAAAAAGCTGGGCACTCCTTATCGGAAAATGGACTGTAGTGCATATGCAGCCTGGGTGCTGGAAAATTTAGGAGAAAAGGGAGCAGAAAACCATGCGTTAAAGGATGTAAAAATAATATCCGGACGTTCAACGTATGTATGGAAGCGTTCCGGAAAATTAAAGATATCTTATAAGCCGGCAGTATATAATGAATCAAAACAGAAATGGGTATGGGGCAAACGGAAAAAAATTGCAATTAATAAGGGAATCACAACCTGGAAGAGTAGTAAGAAAGCGAATAAAAAGGCAGCCAGGAATTTGGAGGTTGGAGATGCGCTGTTATATAAGAATCAGGAGCATATTGCCTATTATTTCGGTGAATTTTCTTCAATCAAAGAGGCAGCCTCTTATCTGAAAAAAAATTGCGGCATGAAGAAGCTGAAAAAAAGCAGGACTGCGGCAGGAAATGTTTGCTATAAATATAAAGGTAAGGTAGTGTTAATCCAGTATGCAGGCTGTGGAACACAGTGGAGAATCCATGCAACCTCCTCTTATGGAATTGTAATTGACAATGATTTAACATTTCATAATGGTGCCTTTGGGGGAAAGTGGTATGCTAAAGTAAAGGTTGTGGAAACAACGGCGGAATAACATAATAGTTAGAGTGACCGGGGACGGTTACATATCAAAAGCGGGAATATCATAATTTAATGTGATATTCCCGTTTCTAAAATAATTAGTTTCTGGCATAGAGGAAGGTTCAGCTATTCTGTATGGCATAAATATATTATACACGGGAGAAAAGAGTATGAATTGGATGATAGTTTTTCTTGAAATCTTAGGGACGGTGGCTTTTTCTGTTTCAGGGGCGGTTGAAGCCATGAAAAAGGAAATGGATTTGCTGGGAGTCATTGTGCTGGGGATGGTGACTGCAGTAGGTGGAGGCATTTTGCGGGATATTATAATAGGGGAGGTGCCGCCGGTTGTGTTTCAGGACCCATGGTGTGCGGAGCTTGCAATTGCTGTAGCTGTTGCAGCATTTATTGTGGGTGCAGTCCTGTCTAAGCGGCAGACGGAGGAAAAAAGCGCCGCATGGAATAAAGTGCTTCTTACTTCAGATGCCATTGGTCTGGGTGCTTTTACCATTCTTGGCATTCGTTATACACAGGAGCAGTTGGGAAGTGAAAATATAGCCCTGCTTCTTTTTGTAGGTGTCATTACGGGGGTTGGTGGCGGTATTATGAGGGATATATTTGCAGGAAATGTACCCTATATTTTCCGCAAGCATGTCTATGCCACAGCTTCCATTGCAGGTGCAGGAATTTATCTTCTTCTGGAATATGCCGGTTATTCGGAAGCCGCAGCTATTATCAGTTTGTCGCTGGTGCTGCTTCTTAGGCTGCTGGCAGCCCATTTTCAGTGGAATCTTCCAAGTGTGCATTTAAAGTAATGGAGCTTTGGCTGTTTGAAAAGGAGAAAACATGACAAAATACATTCGGTGCATTAGTGGTGTGGAAATACTGCTGGGTGTTATATGCTTTATTTATTATATTATTTGTCTTGCGGTGGGTGGAAAGGGAATATCTATTTTATATGCATGGTGGCTCATAGGCGCCGTTTTATGTATTTTGGGTATCACAGGTCTCATTGCCTGCAGGAAAAAGGCCGGAGGAGTACAGAAGATATATGTACTGGTTGATACAGCATTTTTTGTCCTGTTCCTTACTTTCGTTATATTTGTAGGGCTTGTAATTGGTGATATGAAGGAGACGGCGGACAGGAATTGTGATTACATTATTGTGTTAGGTGCAGCTGTAAATGGAACCGAACCCACAGAAGTGCTGCAAAAGAGGATTGATGCTGCCTATGGGTATCTGATTGAAAATGAGAATGCAAAGGTAATCGGTACAGGTGGCCAGGGTACAGGAGAAGAGATTAGTGAAGGGCAATGTATCGCCAATGAATTAGAAAAAATGGGGATTGAAAAGGAAAGGATTTTATACGAGGAAAAATCCACTACCACAGTGGAAAATATCCGGTTTGCATTAGAGAAAATTACGGATAAGCCTCAATGTATAGCGGTTGTAAGCAGTGGGTTTCATATTTTCCGGTCAAAGCTTATCTTAAGGGATTATACGGATGCCTCCGTATACGGAATCTCTGCAAGGGGAGGAAGTGTATTTACGCTGCATTATATACTGAGGGAATACATTGTGTTGATTGTTGATTTGGTTTTGGGAAATTATGGATTGTGAAAAGGATAAGCTTTAGGAAAGAAAAGACATTGCTTTATTTTGATTGAGGAAATGTATGGAAAATGATATACTCCAGATAGGTGGTAGAAGGAAGCTTTAGCAAAAAGGAAAGTTAGAGGAGGATATACATATGGCAGACAGAATCAGACAGTATTTAGCGTACATTGATGAATTGTTAGAGGCAGAGGATGACAATATCGACTGGGAGGAGGAGATGAAAAAGCATCTGGTACAGATTGCATTTTTTGCCCATGAAAGGCTGATTCACCTGATTGTGACAGTGACCTTTGCCATTTTGACGGTTATGGCATTTTTATATACATTTAGTAATTTCTCAATCTCTATGGTGCTGTTAATCCTTATGCTGCTGGTTTTAATGGTGCCTTACATCAAACACTATTTTCTGCTGGAGAACAGTGTACAGGATATGTATGAGCAGTATGATAAAATGCAGGAAAAGGCAGGAAATCATTCCTTTGTGAGAAAAGGGAAATACAAGAGATAAGGCAGTCTTAATGAAAGCTTTTAAATGAATTAAGAAAAACGTAAGATTTTTAAGGGAAAAGATGTGCTAAAATAATACCGGGCCAAATGAACGGAAACGCTCACTTGGCTCGTTGTATATTAAGAAATTTTGCAATTATCTAAGTATGAAAAAGGGTAAGAGGAGAGGTGTATGAAAAGAATGGGTATAAAAAGACTGCCAGCATTGTTTGCACTGCTGGTAACCGTATCAGTAATGCTGTTTCCGGCATTAGTACTCCATGCGGCACAGGATACAGAAAAGGTAAATAAGAATCAGAATTTTACCATGGAGACGGAGTGTGGAATAGATGGCTTTGCAGCTTATGATAATCCGGTGGTGATTAAGGTTACTGTGGAAAGCAGGAATAACTTTACAGGAACCCTGCGTGTGGTACCGGTGGTAGACAATGGACAGAAGGTCGCTGCCTATGGTGAAGAGATTTCACTGGCGGCGGGAGAGAAAAAAACCTTTACCTTTATCCCTTCTGCCCTTGGCAGCTCGGGAAAGATAAAGGTTGAACTCACAGATGATAAGGGGAAGGTTGTATATTCGGAGCAGGAGCAGGTGAAGCTTGTTTCCATAGGTGAAAATGTCATGACCGGAATCCTCAGTGACGATTACAGTGCCCTGAATTATTTTGATGGAATTAAAATAAATCTTAGTAATTATTCCGGTATTGTAAGTACCCTGGAATTAAATAAAGCTTCCCTGCCGGCAGACAGTGGGGCACTTTCTGTTCTGGATTATATTATTCTGGATAATTTTGATACCGCCAGCCTTTCGGATGAACAGTATACCGCATTGAAGGAGTGGGTAAATAATGGGGGCGTCCTGATTTTGTCACTGGGAAGCAATTATCAGAATGTGCTCCATGTCTTTAAGGATGATTTTATAACGGGAACAATTGGAAAACTGGAAAAGAAAGATGTGAAATGGGGAGAAATTGTTAATATAGGGAACACTGAAAATGCCGGAGAGGTGGCAGATGGGCAGCAGAGTACTGAAAATGAGGAAGAGTCTGGAAATACCCGGCAGCGCGAAGAGGATTATATAATAAAGGATGTAGATTTGGTTGAATTTGCATTTGACGGAGCGTCAGAATTAACAGATTTGTCAGATAATCAGACTGCATATCAGAAGAAGGTGGGAGCCGGTAATGTGGTTGTATTGTCCTATTCCCTGGGAATGGAGCCGGTTATAAGCTATGCCCATAAGGATGCCATGGCACGCCTTCTGTTACAGACGACAGCCACGGATGCGGTTCTAACCAGATTAAATGGCGGCAGCTATAATGCAAGTACCATGTATAGTGGTATCCAGCTGGCTAAGACGGCGGATATCAATAAAAAACCCAGTGGACTATTGTATGGAGGTATTCTGTTTTTATATGTTGTGTTGGTGGGACCGGTTCTTTATCTGATTTTAAAAACCTGTAAAAAGAGGGAAAAAATATGGATTGCCATTCCGCTGGTGTCACTGGTATTTACAGGGATTATTTATCTGACAGGTTTCATTTACAGGGTCAGCACACCGCTGATAAATACATTTTCCATTGTGGACATAGAGGATGGTTTCAAAACAGAAAAGGTGTATGCGAATATTACCTGTCCGAAAGCACAGGAATATACAGTCAGAATAAAGGAGGGCTATTCCGGATTCCGCTATAATATGGATGATTATTCCTATAGTATGTTTAATTCCGGCGATTCCGGTGGAAAATATGATTTCCTGATAAGAAAAACGGGTGACGGAACAGAAATTATGCTGGATAATGATGAGACATTTGAAAGTACTGCACTTTATATGAAGAAGACCAGTGAAAATGATATGGGCACCATTGACTGTGATTTACAGTGTAAGACTACAGGCTTTGAAGGGACTATAACAAACAATACGAATTATGATTTAAAGGGTGTAGTGGTTACCTTTGAAAATTATTTTTATCAGGTGGGAGATATGAAAAGAGGGGAACAGGTTACAATCGACCCTTCTAAGATAATTGTGGCGGTGGAGTATGGAACCTTTGAAAGTCTTTATGGCAATAATCCGAATTTATATTCAGACCGGGAGCTTTATTCGGCATATCAGATTGATACCACAATGGAGAACAGCTTTATTGACAAGGAAGCATATAATCAGGGTTGTGTGTGGGGAAAAATCAGCTCCTACCAGCCGGATATTGTGGCAGACGAGAATGTCAAGCAGACGGGAAATGCAGTGATTTTCCAGACTTATCATGCAGAATATGAGGATGTGGAGGGTATTTATTATCCAAACCTGAAACAGATGGAGATTGCTTCCCAGGGAGAATATGACACGGACGGTATGCTGTATAATGGAGAAGTGACGGTCACATATTCTTTTGAGGGGTATCCGGGAATTACAACTCTGGAAAATCTTTCTTATGATAGGGCAGAGGCGGTAGATTCTTCCACCTATGGAGCTAACGGATTTGCCAATGTCTATGCATATAACAACGAAACAGGAGCGTATGACCTGCTGTTTGAAAATGGCAGTACGCTATCGGGGGCGGAGCTGCAAAAATATATGGCTGGCAACATTATAATGTTAAAATATGAACCAGTAGACAGCCAGATAACATACTATATGCCGAGAATTGCTGCAAGGGGGGATAAGTAGATGTTAGAAATACAGAATTTAACGAAAAAATATGGAAAATTCCTTGCATTAAATAATTTAAATCTCCATATCGGAAAGGGAGAAATTTTTGGCTTTGTAGGGCCCAATGGTGCGGGCAAAACTACTACCATGCGGATTGTGTGTGGTCTCTTAAAAGCAACCAGCGGGACTGTATTGGTGGATGGAATCAATGCGATTACCAATCCGGAGGATATTAAGAGAAGGGTTGGTTATGTACCGGATTTCTTTGGGGTATATGATAATCTGAAGGTGCTGGAATATATGGAATTTTATGGCTCCATGTATGGCATGGAAAAAGAGGATGTGGATGAGATTGCAGAGGGCCTTTTGGAGCTTGTGAATCTGTCGGATAAGAAGGAGGAGTTCGTGGATACCCTGTCCAGAGGCATGAAACAGCGGTTATGCGTAGCAAGGGCATTAATCCATAACCCGGATTTGCTGGTATTGGATGAACCGAACTCCGGGCTGGACCCAAGAGCCAGATTTGAAATGAAAGAGGTGCTTAAGAATCTTGGCTCCATGGGAAAAACAATTATTATCAGCTCCCATATTCTTCCGGAGCTTGCGGAAATGTGTACCAGCATAGGGATTATGGAACATGGGCAGTTGATTGTCAGTGGAAAGGTAGAGGAGATTATGCAGAAATCCCAGGGCATCCAGCCAATCCGGATGCGTGCCTTCACACCGGACTATGAGGATGTGGAAGCAGCCCACGCATTTATATCCACCGTGTTAAAGGAGCAGCCGAAGGTAGGAAAGGTTACATTTACCGAGGAGGAAGTGCAAATTTCCTTTACCGGTGATGAGCAGGAGGCGGCACAGCTTTTGAAAAATCTGTTGCAGCACAATATTCTGGTCAGCAGTTTTTACAGGGAGAAGGAAGATTTGGAAGCCTTATTCCTTGAGATTACAGGAGGTGCGCAGGAATGAAAAAGAAATGGCATATTAACCCCATTTTAAAAAAGGAGCTGATGGTGGGCTCAAGAAGTATAAAAATGTCTTTTGCCATAATGGGAGTAAATGCATTTTTGACATTGATTGTTCTTCTGGTCATCGCAGTGACCAATATGACAGGAGTATTTTCCGGTTATGATTATTCTTCTCTTATCTGGCTGTTTCCGATTCTGGGATGTGTGGAGTGTGGACTGTTAAGTCTTATTGTGCCAATTTTAACTTCCGGTTCCATTTCCGGGGAAAGAGAGCGCCAGACACTTGATATTATGTTAACCACTCCAATGTCACCGTTTTCCATTGCGCTGGGAAAGCTTGGCTCTGCAATGGTGAATGTTATGATGTATATGGTGTCCAGTATTCCTATTATGGCAATTGCCTTTGTTTTGGGAGGAATGAGCTGGTGGGCGCTGCTTGGACTGATTGTCATGCTTCTGTACCTTGGGTTATATGTGGGAAGTGTGGGAATCTTCTGCTCCAGTGTAGTGAAAAAGTCTATTATGGCTACTGTGCTGACGATAGTAATCGGGATAGTGATTATTGTGGTCACCACGATTATTTTTTACGCCGGTATTGCGGTAAAGACATATCAGGCAAGCCTTCACAGCGGTGCACAGGTAACGCCGGGGGCTTTGCCTCTTGTCTTAATGTTGAATCCTTACTCACCAATTTTTGATTTTATGGTAAGAACCATGACCAGCTCCAGCATATATGAGATTATCAAGGGGGCTGGAACAACCTCCCTTACACTGGGCAATCTGTATAAATACTGGATTCCGGTATCTATGGTGTTGAATCTGCTGGTTGCTTTTGGTTTTTTGAAGCTGGCGGCAAGAAATATCTGTGTCACAAGAAATAAGAAGAATAAATAGGCAATTGCGAAACTCAATTTTTGAAAGCCTGCGTTGTACAAATGTAGCAAATATGTTTTTCGGACCGTTTGCACTTAATTGAGAATACAGCAGTGCTAAGCTCGAAAATACCTCGCTAAGCACTGGTATTCTCAAATGTCCTACAAACATAAATTTGTTACATTTGCACAACTCACATTTTGAAATAATGAGTTTCGCAATTGCCTGATACTATTTTGTATAGAAAGGTGGGACTTATATGAACGCAGAAAAATTTACAAAAAAGTCACTTGAAGTAGTGGAAAATTGCGAAAAGCTTGCCTATGAATACAACAATCAGGAGATTGACCAGGAGCATATTTTATACAGTCTTCTGACCGTGGATGAAAGCCTGATTGCAAAGCTGATAGAGAAGATGGACATTGATTTGGAGCATTTTTCCAGGGAAGCAGAGAAATTAGTTGCATACCGTCCGAAGGTTTCGGGAGGAAATCTGTTTACCAGTTCGGATTTTCAGAAAACCTTTGTCAATGCGGAAAAGGAAGCAAAGCAGATGGGAGATTCCTATATTTCCGTAGAACACATCTTTTTGGCGCTTTTAAAGCATCCAAACAAAGCGTTAAAAGGACTGTTTGCCGACTATGGCATTACCTCTGAGCGCTTTTTAAAGGCACTGGCGGATGTGAGAGGAAACCAGCGGGTAGAAAGTGATAACCCGGAGGCGGTTTATGACAGTCTTGAAAAATACGGTTATGATTTGGTACAGCGAGCCAGAGAGCAGAAGCTGGACCCGGTTATCGGCAGGGATGCAGAGATTCGTAATATTATCCGTATTCTTTCGAGAAAAACTAAGAATAACCCGGTGCTGATTGGTGAGCCCGGCGTTGGTAAAACGGCAGCAGTGGAAGGTCTGGCACAGCGTATTGTGAGAGGAGATGTTCCGGAAGGACTTAAGGATAAACAGATTTTTGCCCTGGATATGGGTGCCCTGGTTGCCGGAGCCAAATACCGTGGTGAATTTGAGGAACGGTTAAAGGCTGTTCTTGACGAGGTGAAAAATTCCAACGGAGAGATTATCCTGTTTATTGATGAGCTGCATACCATTGTGGGTGCCGGTAAGACGGACGGTGCACTGGATGCCGGCAATATGTTAAAGCCTATGCTGGCAAGGGGTGAACTTCACTGTATTGGTGCCACCACCTTAGACGAGTACCGGAAGTATATTGAAACGGATGCGGCTTTGGAGCGGCGTTTCCAGCCAGTCACAGTAAATGAGCCGACAGTGGAGGATACCATTTCCATCCTCCGTGGCTTAAAGAACCGTTATGAGGTATATCATGGTGTAAAGATTACGGACAGCGCCATTGTGGCAGCGGCGACCCTGTCAAACCGCTATATCTCTGACCGTTTCCTGCCGGATAAGGCAATTGATTTGGTGGATGAGGCCTGTGCGCTGATTAAGACAGAGCTGGATTCCATGCCGGTGGAATTAGACGAAATCAGCCGACGTATGATGCAGCTGGAGATAGAGGAGGCGGCTCTTAAGAATGAGGAAGACCGGCTGAGTAAGGAAAGACTGGAAAAGCTTCAGGAGGAGCTGCGGGAGTTAAGGGAAACCTTTGCGTCCATGAAGGCGGACTGGGATAACGAAAAAATGGGAGTCGATAAGGTTCGTGGAGTCAAAGAGGAAATCGAGCAGGTAAACAACGAGATTCAGATTGCCCAGCGCAATTATGATTTGAATAAAGCGGCGGAGCTTCAGTATGGTAAGCTGCCACAGCTGCAAAAGCAGTTGGCGGAGCTGGAAGCAAAGGAAGGTACAAAAGAGAAAAATCTGGTACATGAGAGTGTGACGGATGAGGAGATTGCCGGAATTGTGTCAAAGTGGACGGGAATCCCGGTATCCAAGCTGACAGAGAGTGAGAGAAATAAGACACTGCATCTGGCAGATGCCCTCCATAAACGGGTAGTGGGACAGGATGAAGCGGTGGAGCTGGTGTCGGATTCTATTATCCGCTCCAAGGCGGGAGTGAAGGACCCTACAAAACCAATCGGTTCCTTTTTATTCCTTGGTCCTACCGGTGTGGGTAAGACAGAGCTTGCAAAGACGCTGGCACAGGCCTTATTTGACAATGAAGCCAATATCGTCCGGATTGACATGAGTGAATATATGGAGAAGCATTCTGTGGCAAGGCTCATAGGAGCGCCTCCGGGATATGTGGGTTATGATGAAGGCGGCCAGCTGACAGAGGCAGTCCGCAGAAAGCCTTATTCGGTTGTACTGTTTGATGAAATTGAAAAGGCGCATCCGGATGTATTTAATGTATTATTACAGGTACTGGATGACGGACGGATAACCGACTCAAAGGGAAAAACGGTGGACTTTAAGAATACAATTCTGATTATGACCTCGAATATCGGTTCCTCTTATCTGCTGGAGGGAATTGATGAAAATGGCGATATTACGGAGGAGACACAGAAGCAGGTGCTTGATGAGTTAAAACTGCATTTCCGTCCGGAATTTCTGAACCGGCTGGATGAGACCATCCTGTTCAAGCCTTTAACCAGGGACAATATTGGCAGCATTATTGATTTGCTTGTGGCTGATTTAAATGCGCGTCTGGCGGAAAAGGAATTATCTCTGGCAATTACGGATGATGCGAAGCAGTATATTATGGAGCATGGCTATGACCCGGTATACGGTGCAAGACCGCTGAAGCGATATCTGCAGAAAAATGTGGATACGCTGGTGGCAAGGCTGATACTTGCCGGAGATGTAAGCGTAGAGGATACCATTACCATTGATGTGGCAGACGGGAAGCTGGTGGCTAAATGAGACAAGATGCAGCACATGCATGTTTATAAGTAATAGAAAATTTTTTGAGAAATCCCCCTTTGTCAGAAACGGAGACAAACTTCCGGGACCGGCGAAGAGGGATTTTTCTGTTCGGACGGCAGCATTTCCTGCTTGCACAAATAACAGAATCAGTGTAAAATGTTATATATTTGGTGCGGCATGAAGGAGAGAGAATTATGAGTCAATGGATTTTGTGTAGCGACAGAGAACCAACAGTTGAGGAGATTCGCAGAAATAATGTCTTTATCTGCAGTGATGGAAGAAGTACATTTATACGAAGCTATAGTTACCGCTGGCATGGTTTTATCATTGAGAGGAACGGAAGAGAGAGCAAGGACAGAGGAGTAGTGGCATGGATGCCTTTGCCGGAGCCTTACAAGGCAGATTGATAATGAGAACAGGCAGCTGGGACGGGATAGCCGGTCTGGCTGTATAGTAAAATATATTTTATGGAGGTGCAGGATGTACAGTTTTGATGAGATAAGTAACTTTGATTCGGAAGTAGCAAAGGCAATGACCGATGAGATTAACAGACAGGATGCCAATATCGAGTTAATCGCCTCAGAGAACATTGTAAGCAAGGCCGTTATGGCGGCAATGGGAAGTCCCCTTACGAATAAGTATGCGGAGGGATATCCGGGAAAGAGATATTATGGCGGATGCGAATATGTAGACGTTGTGGAGGATTTGGCACGGGAGCGGGCTAAGGAGTTATTTGGATGTGAATATGCCAATGTCCAGCCTCACTCCGGCGCACAGGCAAATATGGCAGTCTTTTTTGCCATTATGGAGCCGGGTGATACCTTTATGGGAATGAATCTTGCACATGGCGGTCATTTAACCCATGGTTCACCGGTTAACATGTCCGGCAAATATTTTAATGTGGTACCTTATGGTGTGAATGATGATGGATTCATTGATTATGATGAAGTGCTCCGCATTGCAAAGGAGTGCCAGCCAAAGCTGATTGTAGCAGGTGCGTCTGCCTATGCCAGAGCAATTGATTTTAAGCGTTTCCGTGAGATTGCAGATGAGGTGGGAGCTGTACTTATGGTGGATATGGCACATATCGCAGGTCTGGTGGCAGCGGGATTACATATGAGCCCAATCCCATATGCACATGTCACAACCACAACAACCCACAAAACCCTGAGAGGTCCGAGAGGCGGTATGATTTTATCCAGTAATGAGGTAAATGAGAAATATAACTTTAATAAAGCGGTATTCCCGGGCATTCAGGGAGGTCCTTTGATGCATGTGATTGCAGGCAAGGCAGTGTGCCTGAAGGAAGCATTATCGGATGAGTATAAGACATATCAGAAACAGGTGGTAAAAAATGCTGCTACCCTTGCAGATGCTTTGATGGAGAGAGGCTTTAACATTGTTTCCGGTGGTACGGACAATCATTTAATGTTAGTAGATTTACAGAATCTGGATTTAACAGGTAAGGAAGTGGAGAAGCTTCTTGACAGTGTGCATATTACAGCCAATAAGAATACAGTACCAAACGACCCGAAGTCACCATTCGTTACAAGCGGTATCCGTTTAGGAACACCGGCAATTACAACCCGTGGCGCAAAGGAAGAGGATATGATTGTGATTGCAGATGCCATTAAAGCTGCTGTTATTGATAAGGACGAGGCAAAGGCAATGGAGCTTGTCAAATCCATTACATCAAAATATCCGCTTTATGCGTAGATGATAAGATTATAAAACACTCAAAAATGGCATTCAGATGTAACTGGGTGCCATTTTTGAGTTGCCAGGCATATGGGATAAAGAGAATTAAACATTGTATGTTTTGCATAAAAATGGTATACTGTATTTAAATAAACTACACAAATTGAGGAGGAGATATATATGAAACAAAAAGTGGGTGTGATTCATTCCATCCGGACAAAGCTGTGTCTGTTAGTGGCACTGGCAATACTTATTACGGGAATTTTGATGATACTTACCTATTCACCAAACGTAAAAGAGGAGGTTGCCTCCATAACGCAGAATTATCTTCATGATTTATCTATTTCCTACGGAATGGTAGTAGAAGATGAGATTGAGAATATCGGAGTTGACGAGGCGCTGACTTCAAAGGAGCTGGAAAGACATTTGAGCGGTGTGGGCCTGGAGGGTGTGGAGTCCAGCTATGTATATGTTGTTTCACCAGATGGAACCATGCTTTACCATCCAACAGCCGAAAAGATAGGACAGCCTGTGGAAAATGAAGTTATCAAAGGTGTGACCAGTGACCTGCAGGCAGGCAAGAAGGTAGAGAATAAGGTTGTGAGTTATGAATTCAAGGGTGCGGTAAAATATGCTGCGTACTATGTGAACGATAATGCGGATTTTATTCTCATTGTCACCACAGACGAGGATGAGATATTTGAACCGGTGGACAACATCAATTTCCGGGGAAGAATAGGTCTTTTAATATCCTTTGTTATCTGTTTCATTATAGCAATAGCGTTTATTACAGTTATGATAATCAATCCGATTTTTAAGATTGAGACATTGACAGAGCGGGTAGCCGGAATGGACTTTTCACAGAGTGAAGAGCAGGCGCGGTTAAATTCCCGTAAGGATGAAATCGGCTTAATGTCACGGGCATTAACCTCACTCCGGGAGCAGCTGGCAAATGTTGTAATGGCAATCCGGGAGAACAGCAATGCGCTGGTTGCTTCGGCAGAGGCCTTGAATTCCGGTGCTACGGATACCAATACAACCATGGAACAGGTAGAAAATGCAGTGAATGATATTGCAAATGGTGCCACCAACCAGGCAGAAGAGACACAGGAGGCAACAGAGAATGTTATCCTAATCGGAGATATGGTTAAGGATACCAGTAAGACGGTAGAAGAATTAATGGTTTCTGCCAATGAGATGAAGCGTGCCAATGAAAATGCCCAGCAGATTATTTCTGCACTGCGTGACATTAACCGCCAGTCCGGCGAATATATTGATGTAATTGCAAAGCAGACCGAGGTGACGAATGAGTCAGCGTTAAAGATTGGAGAGGCGACGAAGCTGATTACCGATATTGCAAATGAGACGAATTTACTTTCCCTGAATGCTTCAATTGAAGCTGCAAGGGCAGGAGAACAGGGAAGAGGATTTGCTGTTGTGGCTTCTGAGATTCAGAAGCTGGCGGAGCAGTCTACAGAATCAGCCAGAAAAATCGAAGAGATTATTAATATGCTGCTGATTGACTCTGAAAAAGCTGTCCGGACAATGGGTCAGGTAAAGGAGATTATTGGACAGCAGACCCAGCATATTATCCGCACAGATAAGGCGTTTGTACAGATTCAGGAAGGGGTGTCAGCCTCTATAAATGGAATGCAGGTTATTTCCGATAAGACACAGAAACTGGATAAGGCAAGAGTAAATGTGGTGGATGTGGTTAACAATTTAACAGCGATTGCGGAAGAAAATGCAGCAGCTACAGAGGAAACCTCCGCATCTGTTGTTGAGGTGGCAAGTATTGTGACAGATATTGCGGAAAAAGCCCAGGGGCTTAATTCCATAGCAGAAGAACTGGAAGAGAAGATTAATATTTTTCAGCTATAGTTAAATAACACATAAAACTGTTGTATAAAACTAAATTTTATACAACAGTTTTTTTGTATAGAAGGAGCAAAATTATGCATATTGTAGAGGAAGACAAGTATAAGGTAGCATGTCATGTGGACAGAAGAGATTTGAAGGCAAATGGAATTACAGCGGACGACTTGATTAACAGAACACCCCTTGGACAGATGTTTATAAAAAATGCAGCAAGGCTGTCCAGAGAAAGCACTAGTTATGAATGGCCGGGCTGTGCTCTGTCTATGCAGATGGATTTTTATTCGGATGGCATTGTGCTGGTATTTTCAGAGAGGATTGATGATTATATATATAATTTGAGACAGTCTGCTGCAGCATTACCAAAGGAGCAGGCGGCGAAAATGGATAAGATGATTGTAATGATTTCCATGGCGGAAGAGGAGGAAGCCCGGGAAATAATACGTAGCTTTGAGCAAAATGTCAAAGAGATATGATAAGCAGTGGGAATAAGCACAGTGAGAGTGATATCCTTTGTTGAAAATTGTTACAAATACATAAAAAAGTGTCAAAGTATTGTATTATATGCACAAAAGTGCTATACTTTTTTCTAAGGGTAAGGACAACGCAGCATGTTATATGTTAATTCAATTGTCCGAAAAGGAGGAAGTATGAAGAAGGGTATTAAGATTACGGGAAAGATTATTCTAATGGTGTTATTTCCGCTTCTCTTTATTAGCTTAACAGGGATTATTATGGGTGGAAGTAATCAGGAGAAAACAGCCTATAGGCTGATTGAGGAGAAGTTAGAAGCGGTTGCCCATAATGTGGACAGTCTGTACAGCGTCTACTCCGAGGGAGATTATTCATTTGAAGACGGTGAACTGGAAAAGGGTGGAAAGCTTCTTTCTGAAAATTATGATTTGATTGACCGGATTAAGGAGCAATCCGGACTGGAGGTTACCCTGTTCTGGGGAAATGAGAGAGCCTTAACCACGGTAACGGATGAAAAGGGAAACCGTGCAGTTGGCACAACAATTGATACGGATTTTGCAAAGGATATTTTAAGTGGCAAAAGTGACAGTCATTTTACCCAGGATATTGAGATTGCAGGGGCAGATTACTGTGGATTTTACATACCAATGACCCAGGAGAACGGGGAGATTGTAGGTCTTATCTTTACAGGCAGGGCAAAGGCGGATGTGGAAAAGGACATAAGAAACAGCCAGATAAAAATGGCTGTGGGAATGATTCTTATATTTATCCTTACCTTTATTGTCATTGCAATTTTAGTGCAGAGGATTATCAAGGCATTGAAGCATACCATTGACCGGCTGGATGATGTGGCAACCGGTAAGCTGGATTTTGAGATGCATGACAAGATGCTTAAGCGCGCAGATGAAATTGGCGAGATGTCTAATTCCATCCAGGGGCTTATTGACGAGTTTAAGGCAATTCTCACAGACCTCTCGGACAGCTCTTCTGAGCTGGAGCATTTCTCCAATGAATTTGAGACGTCCTTTGATACCATTGCTGAGAATATTTCCAATATCAACATAGCAGTGGATGAAGTGGCAAACGGAGCAACATCCCAGGCAAACGAGACCATGGAGGCGAATAATGAAATTGTCAATATGGGAAGCTCTATTGAAGAGACAGTCAATGATATTGAGATATTGAACCAGAATTCTGTCAAAATGAAAAATTATTCCAAATCTGCAGAGGATACCCTGAATGAGCTGGTGGCTATTTCGGAGCAGACAAGCCGTGCAATCGAAGAGGTCAAAGAGCAGACCAATCTGACAAACGAATCTGCACAGGCAATCCAGGCGGCAACAGACATGATTACCAGTATTGCAGCACAGACAAATATGTTATCCTTAAATGCCAGTATTGAGGCGGCAAGGGCTGGTGAGAATGGAAAGGGGTTTGCTGTAGTAGCAGATGAAATCCGCAATCTTTCTGAGCAGTCCCGGAAGTCTGCGGAAGAGATTCTGGCAATCGTTTCTGAGCTGATTCGCAATTCCAACACCAGTGTGGAGACTATGAACCATGTTTCCGGCAGTGTCCAGGAACAGAATGCCAAGCTGGGCAATACGAAGGAGATGTTTGTTTCCCTGAATACGGAAATTTCTTCTGTTTCCAGTGGGGTTGACCGGATTCGCCGCAGCATGGAGGAGCTGGAACGGGTGAAGGATACGGTGATGGCAAGCGTGGAACAGCTGGCAGCCATTGCGGAAGAGAATGCAGCGTCCACAGAGGAGACCTCCGCAGCCATGACAGAGCTTCGCAGCATTGTAAAGCAGTGTCATGATGAGACACAGGAGCTGGTTAAGATTTCAGCAGATTTGAATGCGCATACGAAGCACTTTACACTATAGTGAGGATATAGATATGGATAGCAGTATACATAATATTATATTTGATGTGGGAATGGTTTTGGTTGATTTTAATTGGGAAAAGTACTGCCGCAGGCTGGGCTTTGACGAAGCCGTTATCCGGGCATTTGATACCGGCATGGTTAATTCCCGGTATTGGAGTATGTTAGATGAAGGCTTGATTGAGGAAGAGGAAGCAATTTCCCAATTTTTGAAAGATATGCCTTCCTATCGGAAGGAGATTATGAAGTTCTGGGAGGAGCCGGAACATCTTGTGGAAGAATATGATTATGCAGCACCGATGATTTCCAGTCTGAAAGACTTGGGCTATCATGTATATCTGTTATCTAATTATCCATATAATTTATATAAGCTGCACTGGCCGTCTTTTAAATTTTATTCCATGGTTGACGGCTATGTGGTGTCTGCTGCGGTGAAACTAAAAAAGCCAAATCCGGCTATTTATAAGCTACTCTGTAACCGTTATCAGCTAAAACCAGAGGAATGTCTGTTTATTGATGACTGGCAGCATAATGTGGAGGCAGCAGTACAGGTGGGTATGAAGGCTGTTCTTTTTGAGGGCTATGAGCCCTTAAAGGAGTATTTGGGAATATAATATTAAAAAGGCCTGGGAAGCGGAAGATTCCCAGGCTTTTTATACTAATATCCAAAGTAGGCATCAATGCCATTTACCATTCCTTTAACCATTTTTTTCTGGAATTTGGAATTGTTTATTTTCTTGTCTTCTTTGGCGTTACTCATAAATCCACATTCAATTAAGACAGTGGGAATGCGGCTCCAGTTTGTTCCACTCAAATCATTGCGTACCACAATGCCACGGTTTTTGATTCCGGTGGCTTTACAGTAGGATTTTATCAGTTTGGCTGCAAGCTTTTTGCTTTTTTTTGCATGTCTGCGTATGTAAAATTTATTTGATGAAGAGGCGTATAATACCGATGCACCTGTGACAGAGGAGTTGCCGATGCTGTCAGCGTGGATGCGGATGCAGATGTCAGCCCCGCTTTTATTTCCCTTTTTGGCGCGCTCTACATTGCTGATATTTACATTGTTAGAGGTGCGGCTCATAACAACCGCATAGCCTTCCTTCACTAAAGCAGCTTTTAGTTTTTTGGCAAGGGTAAGGGTGAATTTGTATTCCGGAATTCTGGTGGCAGTTCCGGTGGCACCGCCGGTTACCTTTGCTTTCCGGATGGAGCTTCCTGGTCCCACAGGCTCCGTTTTGCTGTTGGCATATCTCTGATGTCCGGGGTCTAAGTAAATAGTTTTTTTACCCTTGATTTTCACCTTGCATTGAATGGTCTGTTCCTGGCAGACGGCAGTTACGGTAACGGTTCCCACCTGTTTTCCGGTGAGAACGCCTTTGCTGTTGATTTTTGCGTATTTGGTATTGGACACCGAATATCTGACAGCAGAGCCGGCAGGAGCATTTGTCTTAATGGTATAGCTCTTGGAAGCCTTTAAGCTTTTTGGCCTGGCAGTAAATGCAAATGTAAAAGCTTCCTGTGATTGATTGGCAGTCCCGGTGGCAAAAGCCGTATTTCCATGTATGGAAATGAGACAAACCAGCAGGACAGGCAGAATAAAAAGAAATTGCTTAAAGCGCATTATAATCCCTCCCTCACAAAAGATAAATTATTGATACAGTACCATTTTAACATAGATTATCCTCTTTTCAACCATCTGTTTTTGGTGTATGATTATATAAGAATATTACAGATAAATGGATGTGAATGGCAGATTATGTTTTTTGACAGGGAAAAACGAAATAACAGGCTTAAGATACAGAAAAAACGAAATGAGGCATACGAAAGAGTATACCGGCTGCATGAACAGGCAGATTTTCTCTGCTATATCAATGATGCCTACCTGGAGGAGTATAAGGGAGGACGCTTTGTTAAGCTGGAAGGTCTTGTGGCAGCAGGTACAGGCAGCCTGGAGGATACCTTCTGGCTGTTTGATTGTGAGGGAAGACAGAAGGGACAGGTTACAATGGATGAGCTGTATCTGGGAACGGATTCCGTGAAGCAGTTAACAGGCGGGGATAAAAAGGTCGCCCTGTATCCAAAGGAGCAGGACATTCCCTATCAGGCGGGGGACATATTATGTAAACTAAAGCAGGCGGCAGAGTAAAGGGTCTGCCTGTTTACCATGAAAACAAAGGAGGAAGATTATGCCACCAATTACAAATGACTGGGCACAGGTGTTAAAGCCCGAATATAAGAAGGATTATTACAGAGATTTGTACCGGAGGGTAAATGAGGAGTATGCCAGCGGGAGAACGATTTTTCCTCCGGCGGATGATATATTTAATGCCTTTCATCTGACTCCGCTTCAGCAGGTGAAATGTGTGATTATCGGACAGGACCCCTACCATGGAGAGAACCAGGCCCATGGACTTTGCTTCAGCGTGAAACCGGAGGTGGAGATTCCGCCATCCCTGGTTAATATTTATCAGGAGCTGCATGATGATTTGGGCTGTTATATCCCAAACAATGGCTATCTGGTAAAATGGGCACAGCAGGGTGTGCTTATGCTGAACAGTGTGCTGACTGTCCGCGCCCATCAGGCAAATTCCCATCAGGGGATTGGCTGGGAACAGTTTACGGATGCCGTTATGGATATATTAAATGAGCAGGACAGACCAATTGTGTTTCTCCTTTGGGGAAGACCGGCACAGAATAAGGCGGCACGTCTGAATAATCCAAACCATCTGATTTTAAAGGCGCCGCATCCAAGTCCACTGTCAGCATATAGAGGATTCTTTGGGTGCAGGCATTTCAGCCAGGCGAATGCCTTTTTGGAAGAGCATGGCTTGGAGCCGATTGACTGGCAGATTGAAAATATAACATGATTGAGAAATGGCAATGGAAGGGACAGCATGGAGATAATTAGAGCAAAGCGGGAGCAGATTATAGCGAAGAAAAATGATAAGGTAAAATACTGGTATCTGATACAGGAGGGAAGTGTTTTACAAAGGTTTGGCTTTTCAGAGATTAAATTAGAAAAAAATGCAATTATCGGAATATTGGAGAAGGATATATTTTTGTGTGACTATGTAGCAGGAGAGGATACGGTTCTGGCAGGCTTTATCTGTGAAGACTCCTCTGATTTGAAAAATCTGCTGACGGGACAGGAGAAAATCCGCAACATTTTTTTGAAGGCATCCATTGAACAGAGGCATCAAATCTTGTGCCTTTATACAGACTTATACAATAAGGCGCGCCAGTTCCATACCTTTGTGGAAACCATTTACAATGATTATACAACCCTTTGCGGAAAGTATAAGATTGAGGAGCAGAGCTTTCTGCGGATGGAGCATTTCAATCCTCTGGAGATGCAGCACAGGGCAGAGGCATGGGAAATCAATAACAGCATCAGCATTGTGAAGAATTATATGCAGGAATATCTCCGGCTGATGGAAAAGGATGACAGCCTGACAGTTGGCGCAATCATGGAAGCGGCTGCCCAGATGCGCAGATTCACGCTGGGTATTGGTGAGATTGAGGCATATTTATCCTATAACAAGGACATTTTAATCAGTGAATCACAAACTGACCTGTTAAAGCTTTTCTTTGATTTGTCAATCAGGACATATGCAAAGAAATATGATATCAGCCCGGTAACCAAGGATATGAACCTGATTATAAAGGTTGCTGAAAAGTTAAATGTATATAATGCCAGGATGCTTGGCAGGCGGCTCAATGAATTTAAGAATTTTGACTACAGCAACGGTACCTCCGATGTGGCAGGCATAAGCGTCAGGGAGGAAATGGATATCATGGAGGTGGACTGCGTTGGACATATACTGGAATACGCAGGCTTTAAGGATGATGAGATAGAAACTATCTGTAATATGATTGAAACCTACAGAAGCCTTCCGGATATGACGTCCATGGATGAAGAGGTGTATGCCCTTAGAAAGAAGCTGACATCTGTTTATTATGACATTTATTACAAGGTGTTTATGCGTGCGGTAAAGGATGAGGCAACCCTTACCCCTGTTCTGGAAATGTTTTTAAATTTTGGCTTTATGGATGTGGCATTTGTGGGAGAGGAGAATGCGAAGGCGCTTTATGAGCTGACAGCCCATCTGGATATCTGTCATTCAGAGCATGTTTTTACAATTTATGAGTGGCTGAAATGCATCTATCGGGGAGAAAAGCCTCCGTCTAAAAATGAATTTGATATGGACTATACGGCTTATCTGGCGGATTTGTGTAAGAATGGCAAAATTACCGCTGAACAGGCTGCCTCCTATCAGCACAGCGGGGAAAAGAAGGTTGAATTTGAGATTCGGAACATGTTTACTTCGGTCAATAAGATAACCTATGGCAAAATCACCACCTTTTGTCCGATTTTATCAAAGAATGATTTGATTAATGCCATTGAAAAGATGCTGGTAACAGCGGAAAAGCTGGAAAATGCTTTGAATGAAATCAGGAAAATTGATTATTCTGCATTTTACCGTGAGGTGCTGTTTTCGGATACGGAGAAGGGCATCAATTGTGAACGGATTATGAAGGAGGTTCTGCCGGATATTATTCTGCTGCCAAATGCAGGAACCAGAGTGACCATGTGGCAGGAAACCTCGGGAATAAAGAGCGATACCCCTGGCCGTTTCATGTTCCCAATTTTTACAGCGCTGGATGTGGATGATTTGATGCTGGGAATGGTGGGATATTTCCGGTGGGAGATGTGCCGGCGGATACAGGGTGTTCACTGGAACGACGTCCGGGAAAAATCCCTGACAGCAGAGTATTGTACCTATATCCAGTTTTACAAGAAAAATCATGAGCTGTCGGCGGATGCAAAGGAAAAAATCAAGAGTGCGTTAATCCGTGCACAGAATAATTACCGGGAAGTGTTTGTGAAGGACTATGTGAACTGGATTAAATTTGAATCAAAGGGAAGTTTCCGGTTAAATAAGGTGTCAAGGGATATATTAATCCGCTATTGTCCTTTTGCAAAGGGCGTGCGCAATGAATTAAAGACCAATCCATTGTACCAGGCATCCATTTCACGGTTTGAGGTGGAGACGGCAAAGAAATTACAGCGGTATAACAGCGTATATGATAAATATATAAAGGCGGGCGGCGAGATTACCGAGGATTTAAAGGAGAATTTGCTGTTTTACCAGATGTAGGACAGTACCTGTGTAAATGGGATTTGATTTGACACAGCAGAAATGAGACAAGGAAGGAAAGCTTTATGGAAATATATATAGTGCGCCATGGACAGACCGTGTGGAATGCCAGCAACCGGCTGCAGGGAAGGGCGGACATTGAATTAAATGAAAGGGGAAGGGCTTTGGCAGGGGAGACCGGGCGGAGCTTAGAGCAGACAGCTTTTGACAAAATATACAGTTCACCGCTGATTCGTGCCTATGAGACGGCGTGTCTTATCCGGGGCTACCGGAATATTCCCATTATCCGTGATGACCGGCTTAAGGAGCTGAGCTTTGGGATATATGAGGGCAGGAATTTTAAGGAGTTATTGGCAGATACCAGCGACCCTTTTCACTATTTTTTTGAACGTCCCGAGCTTTATGAGGCCCCGGAACAGGGGGAGACGTTAGAGCATATCTGCGGCAGGGCAGCGGAGTTTATGCGGGAGGTTGTGGAGCCCCAGGCGAAGGAGCTTCGGCGTATTATGATTGTAGCCCATGGAGCCATGAACAAGGCGCTTATGTGCCATGTAAAGCAGCATGGTATAGAGCAGTACTGGTCCGGCGGACTGCAAAAAAACTGTAATGTGATTCTCATAAGGCTGGATGAAAATGGATATCAGGTGCTGGATGAGACGAAAATCTTTTATGGGCAGAATGCGGCAGGAAGCACTGTTATAGGATAAGCAGAAATGTGGGGCTGTACACCGGTTATGTAGTGTACAGCCCCACAGTGCCTTTTATTGGGATTTCACTTCTTTCCAGAATGCATTGTATATCCGGTCAGCGTCCTCTCCGAGATACTGGAAGGTCTCCAGATTGTTGTATTTTGACAAATCAGGGAAGGCGATTTCGCTGTTTCGTATGTCCTCGTCCTCAATAAGCTTGCGTGCCTCCGTGTTTGGAGTGGAGTAGGTGATATACTCAAAATTCATAAGAGCGATATCCGGGCGGCAGAGGAAATTAATGAATTTCTCTGCGTTCTCCTTGTTCGGGGCATCCTTTAAAATGCACCAGGAGTCAATCCATACATTAGTTCCTTCCTTGGGAATCACATATTCCAAATCGGGATTTTCCCGCTGAGTATAGATGGCTTCTCCAGAGTAAATAACGCCGATGGCAGCCTCATTTCCAATCATTTTATCTCTTACCTGGTCCACCACATAAGCCTGGGTTAAAGGCTTTTGCTCAATCAGGGCATCCTTAGCCTGTTCTAACTCGTTTTCATCGGTGGAATTCATGGAATAGCCAAGCTTTTTTAATGCCACCATGAAAGCATCCCTTACGGAATCCTGCATCAGGATATTATCGGCATATTTTTCATTCCACAAAATGTCCCAGGAATTCACCGGCTCATCCACCATGGTTTTATTGTAGAGAATGCCCACCGTACCCACACAGTAAGGAATACTGTATTTATTTTCCGGGTCAAATTCCCTGGACTGCTCGAAGTAGTTTTCGTCAATGTTTACCGCATTTGGCACATTGTCAAAATTAATCTCTGCCAGTAAATCATTTTCAATCATTTTCTGAATCATGTAGTCAGAAGGGCAGACCACATCATACCGGGCTGCACCGGATTCTATTTTGGGATACATGGTTTCGTTTGTTTCATACTCATCATATATGACCTCAATACCGGTCTCCTCCTCAAACATTTCAATCACATCCGGGTCTAAATATTCCCCCCAGTTGTAGACGATAACCTGCCCGCCGTCCTGCAGGGCAGCGCCGCCCCTGTAAATAAGGATGCAAATGACAATTAAAAGGCATGCAGCGGCGGCAGCAATATATTTTTTCACCTGCGGCTGCAAGGTCTTTCTCGTATGGGCACGCTTTTCCCTCCATACCGGCGCCAGATTAACAATTAAAAGAAGCACAAATACCGTTATAAAGATAATGGTGGAAAGGGCATACATTTCAGGCTTGATGCCCTTGCGCACCTCTGTGTATATTTTGGTGGAAAGGGTATCCACACCAGCTCCCTTTGTAAAATGGGTGATGATAAAGTCATCTAAGGACATGGTAAATGCCATTAGAAAACCGGACAACACACCCGGTAAAATGTCCGGAAAAACCACCTTGAAAAAAGCATATGCCGGTGAAGCGCCAAGGTCTAACGCCGCCTCATAGGTATGAGGGTTCAGCTGCCGGAACTTTGGCATTACATTTAAGATAACATAGGGAATATTAAAGGTAATATGTGCCAGCAGTATTGTCTGCATTCCAAAGCGGAGACCAAAGCTGATGAATAAAAGCATCAGGGAGATTCCGGTTACAATATCCGCATTCAGCATGGGAATGTTGTTGATTCCCAGCAGGATATTCCGGGAACGGGGCTTCATATTGCTCAGGGCAATGCAGGTAACAGTTCCAATCAATGTGGCGGCAACAGAGGATACAATTGCAATAAAAAGCGTGTTGTAAAGCGCCTGCATAATAGCCTGGTTCTCAAATAAGGAGGAGTACCAGGAAAGGGTAAAGCCACCCCACTTTGCCCTGGTTCTGCTGTTGTTAAAGGACAGAACCATTAAGGTTACAATAGGGGCATAGAGAAAAATAAATATAATGATTATATAAAAGCGTTCTATAAACCGTTTCATCAGACTAAGCTTCCCTCCCCGTCTTTATCAAATAGTGCAGAAGCAGCCATGCTGATAATGATGAAAATCATCATGACCAGGGAAAGTCCGCTTCCCAGATTCCAATTGCTTGCCTGGGTAAATTCCTGCTCAATCACATTTCCAATTAACAGAATTTTGCTTCCACCTAACAGGTTTGAAATCACGAAGGTGGTGAGGGCAGGAATAAATACCATGGTGATACCGCTGATTACACCGGGAATGGTTAAGGGAAAGATAACCCTGGTAAAGGTCTGTACACTGTTTGCACCAAGGTCTCTTGCCGCATTGATTACGTCTGAATCTAATTTAATCAGAGAGTTGTAAATCGGCAGCACCATAAATGGAAGAAAATTATATACCATGCCGAGTACAATGGCATAGGGTGTGTTAATGATATTCAGCGCCGGCAGATGGAAAAAGGATAATACGGAGTTGATGACTCCTGTTTTTTCCAGCAATGTCTGCCAGGCAAGGGTTCTCAGTAAAAAGTTCATCCACATTGGCAGAATAAAAATCAGCACAATAAAGCTGTTCTGGTTTACGCCCAGCTTTGACAAAATCATGGCAAGGGGGTATGCCAGAATCAGACAGATTACGGTGGCAATCAGGGAGAGCAGAATGGACAGTAATAGCGCCTTCATATGCTCCGGTTCTGCGATGGCGGTAATGTTGTCAAGGGTAAAGGTACCGGATTTATCTACCAGTCCGTAGTAGAAAATCATAAAAAGCGGTATCAGAATAAAGATAACTGACCATACGGTAAAGGGCATTGCCAGCCATTTTCCATGTTTACTCTTCAATGTAGGCTACCTCCTCGTCTTCAGATTCCGGTTTGTGCATAATCTGGATGTTAAAGGGGTCTACGGTGATTCCCACCTGTTCCCCTGCGGGGTGCATGACAGTGGAGTGTACCAGCCACTCAAAGCCGCCTGCCATAACCTCCATCTCATAATGTACGCCCTTGAATATTACATGGGTTACCTCTCCGGAAATTGTGCCCTCCTCAGGTTTACATAATACAACATCCTCCGGGCGGATAACAACGTCCACCGGTCTGTTGGTGCCAAAGCCCTCATCTACACATTGCCATTTAGCACCCATAAAGGAAACAAGACGGTCTTTAATCATCATGGCGTCAATTAAGTTGCTGTCACCGATAAAATCTGCCACAAAAGCATTCTGCGGCTCATTGTAAATATCCTCCGGCGTTCCAATCTGCTGGATATATCCCTGGTTCATGACCACAATGGTATCGCTCATGGTGAGGGCCTCCTCCTGGTCATGGGTGACATAGATGAAGGTGATTCCCAGCTCGTTCTTTAACCGGATTAATTCGTACTGCATATCCTGTCTCAGCTTTAAATCCAGGGCGCCAAGGGGCTCATCCAAAAGAAGGATTTTGGGTTCATTTACAATGGCGCGGGCAATGGCAATTCTTTGCTGCTGTCCACCGGACAGGGAATCCGGTTTCCGGTTTTCGTATCCGTCCAGATTCACCAGCTTCAGGGCATATTTGATTTTGTCATCGATATATGCCTTGCTCTTGTTCTTAAGCTTCAGTCCGAAGGCAATATTTTCTGCAATGGTCATATGAGTAAATAGGGCATACTTCTGGAATACGGTGTTTAACTGCCGTTTGTTCGGCGGAACAGCGGTAATATCCTTACCGTCAAACATAACCTTGCCGGAATCCGGCTGCTCAAAGCCGCCTATAATCCGAAGCGTGGTGGTCTTTCCGCATCCGGAGGGACCCAGCAGGGTCAGAAATTCATTTTCCCGGATGTATAAATTCAAGTCGTCCAGTACGACGTTATTGTCATAGGATTTTGTTATGTTTACAAGATTGATTAATTTGTTCGCCATGGAATCAAGGTCCTCCTTATGGGTTTTATCATGTCCGGCGCAGGTTAGAAGCTTGGGGGGCTGGATACCCATATCAGGACAGCGCCGTTTTTGCCAGCTTCAATATAATGTCTGCCGGAGGGGGTAAAGTAAAAGGCTTCCCCCTTTTTTGCTTTGTAATTTTTGCTTCCCAAGTGAATGATGATGCTGCCGCTTAATACGTAGCCAAATTCTTCTCCTTCATGGGGCTGGTCGGGATAGGTGGAGCCACATGGCTGCAGTGTCAGGCGGATTGGCTCCATTTCATTTTTCTGGGCGTTGGGAATAATCCATTCTATTTTATTGCCCAGTTCTTCATCGGTTTTCTCAAAATAATCATCCTGTCTGAAAACAATCTGTTCCTCTTCTTCATCATTAAAAAAATCTTTCAGGTTTGTGCCCAGACATTGCAGGATATCCACAAGTGTCGCAATGGAAGGGGAGGTTAAATCCCGTTCCACCTGGGAAATGAATCCCTTGGAAAGCTCTGCCCGGTCTGCCAGCTCTTCCTGGGTAAGATTCTTGGCAACCCGGAGAGCCTTGATTTTGTATCCGATTTTCATATAGTCTCCTTATATACTTCAAGGTTATTACTAATAAACTTTCAGTTTACTTTTACTAAACTTCAAGAGATATTATACATATTCTGGAAGTGAAGTCAATACTAAACTTACCTTGAGTTTCCGCAGTTTTATCCACATTCCCCTGATTTTGCCAGTATCATTATTAACAACTTTGAAAAAAAGTCCAAAAAAT